>LUMQ01000049.1_pt1 | contig 33064 bp, 39 predicted proteins | sample 729621 | NCBI WGS metagenome assembly LUMQ01 (sample SAMN03860259, study PRJNA289734) | marine metagenome | biome: seawater column; feature: ocean; material: water; isolation source: Red Sea water column Station 12 - depth 25m | place: Saudi Arabia: Red Sea | collected 2011-10-15 | depth 25 m | reverse complement strand
AGATTAATATTTTTCCTTAATTGATCGAAAAAACACTGGAAATTCTTAGTATTTTTATATTTTAGTTTCGCATCAGATAGGTCTATACTGCCGAGGCTTATATATATAAGGAGGAAACGATGACAAAAATTAAATCGTTGTTTATTTCTCTTGTTTTAACTCTAGGTGTTTCTACAGCAATAGCTGGAAGTCACGGAAGCACTCTTGATTTAGTTAAAGAAAGAGGAAAATTAATGTGCGGTTCCAACACTGGATTAGCGGGCTTTGGTGCTCCAAATGACGCTGGTGTTTGGGAAGGCATTGATGTTGATGTATGTAGAGCTGTAGCAGCTGCTGTATTTGGTGATGCTTCTAAAGTTGAATATGTACCTACAACATCAAAAGTACGTTTCACAGTTCTTCAGTCAGGTGAAATTGATATGCTATCAAGAAATACTACATGGACTTTATCAAGAGACGTTGATCTTGGTTTAGAATTTGTTGGTGTTAACTACTATGATGGTCAAGGCTTTATGGTTAACAAAAGTCTTGGTGTATCAAGTGCTATGGAATTAGATGGTGCATCTGTATGTATTCAGGTTGGTACAACAACTGAAATGAACCTTGCTGATTTCTTCAAAGCAAATGGTATGAGCTATGAGTCAGTTCCTGTTGAGACTAACTCAGAAGCTGATGCTGCATACACAGCTGGTCGTTGTGACGTTTACACAACAGACGCATCTGGTTTATATGCAAGTAGAGCTGGTTATCCAGATCCATCTGCTCACGTGGTTTTACCAGAAATCGTATCTAAAGAGCCTTTAGGCCCTGCAGTTAGACACGGTGATAGTGAGTGGGCTGATATCGTAAGATGGTCTCTTAATGCAATGATCATTGGTGAGGAGCTAGGTATTACATCAACTAATGTTGATGAAATGAAGAGCTCAAAAAACCCTGAGGTTTTAAGACTATTAGGTGTTGATGCTGGTTACGGAGCTATGTTAGGTCTTTCTGACGACTGGGCTTATAATATCTTAAGTCAAGTTGGAAACTATTCAGAGAGCTTTGAAAAGCATATTGGTCCAAACACACCAATTAACATTCAAAGAGGCTTAAACGCTCTTTATAAAGATGGCGGTATTTTATACGCACCTCCATTTAGATAAAAAATAAGGGTATGGGCTTTTAGCCCATACCCAAAATTTACGGATTTCAAAATTTATGCAGACCAATTTTTTCAGAAAAATAATATTTGATGAAAAATCAAGATCTCTTCTAATTCAAACACTTGTAATTGGTCTTTTTGCTTTATTTATTTATCTCATAACCCAGCAAACAGCCTATAACTTAGAAAAAAGAGGAATTAGCTCAGGTTTTGATTTCTTACATATATCAGCAGGTTACGATATAAGCATCCGTTTAATTCCATTTACAAGTGAGGACACTCACTTAAGAGCTTATTTTGTTGGATTATTAAATACATTGATGATTGCTGTTTGTGGGTGTTTTTTAGCAACCATAATTGGATTTTTAGTCGGAATTATTCGCCTATCAAGCAATTGGCTATTTCGTAATATTGCTTATGTTTATGTTGAGTTTACAAGAAATGTCCCAGTTCTTGTTCAAATAATTCTTTACTACAGCATTCTTTTAAACTTACCTAAAATCAAACAAGCAATAGTAATTTTTGATAATTTTTATTTAACTAATCGAGGTTTCTTTTCCCCCTCTCCAATATTTAAAGACGGTTTTTCAATTGTTGCTTGGAGCTTAGTAATTGCAATTATATTTGCTTTTTTCCTAAAAAGATTTTTGAAGAAAAAACAAGAAGAAAGCGGAAAACAATATCCAACTTTTATGATAAACAGTGCAATTATTATTTTTACCCCAATTATTTTTTATTACATCATGGGCATGCCTTTAGAGTTTGATAGTCCAGTTTTGAAGGGATTTAACTTTAAAGGAGGGATGGTAATTCGACCAGAATTTTTAGGAATGCTGTTTGGTTTATCTATTTATACAGCTGCATTTATCTCTGAGACTGTTAGATCTGGTATTATATCAGTATCAAAAGGACAAAGGGAGGCATCTCAAGCCTTAGGTTTAAAAAGTAATTTTATTATGAGGTTGATTATTATACCTCAAGCACTCAGAGTTATCATTCCGCCACTTACCTCTCAATATTTAAATTTAACTAAAAACTCCTCTCTTGGTATTGCAATAGGTTATGCCGATTTAGTTCATGGATTTGGAGGTATATCTTTAAATCAAACAGGAAGAGCAATAGAGATTATGATGATGGTTATGCTTACTTATTTGACAATTAGTTTAACCATTTCTTTTTTTATGAACCTATATAATAAGTCTGTACAATTTAAGGGTAACGCATGAGCTCAACTACTATTGAAATTATTTCACGGAGTAAGTATTACAACTGGTTAGTAAAAAATTTATTTTCCTCTTGGGTAAATACAATATTAACCGTTATTGCGCTAATATTCGTTTATCAAGTTGGAAGTTTCTTTTTGAATTGGGCAATTTTTGATGCTGATTTTAGATATAATTTTCAAGGTGAACTAATTATTGATCGCGGATTTTGCTCTAAAAATATTATGCCTGGTGAATATGGTGCCTGTTGGGCAATTATTTTTGCACGATGGAACCAATTTATGTACGGACTTTATCCTATTGAAGAAGCATGGAGGGTAAACTTAATTTATGCTCTTTTACCTTTAGCAATTATTGGAATTCTTTTTGATAAAATTCCATTTCGTAGATATTTTATTTATTTTACATTTATATTCCCATTCTTGGCTTACTTCATGCTTTACGGAGGACCAGGATTAAGTGTTGTCGGTACAAATAAATGGGGAGGGCTCTTAGTAACACTTTTCTTAGGAGTTACTGGGATAGGTTTAGCGTTTCCTTTAAGCATTCTTTTAGCCTTAGGTAGAAGATCTAAAATGCCCATCATAAAATCATTGTGTGTAGTTTTTATTGAATTCATTAGAGGCGTTCCTCTTATAACATTGTTATTTACCGCTAATGTGATGTTGCCTTTATTTTTACCTGATGGAGTAAATCCAGATAACCTTTTACGTGCATTAGTAGCTGTTACTTTATTTCAATCAGCCTATATGGCTGAAGCAATTAGAGGGGGCTTGCAAGCCATTCCAAGGGGGCAAGTTGAAGCTGCTCAGTCTTTAGGATTAAGTTATTGGCAAACCACTCGCAAAATAGTTTTACCACAAGCTCTAAAGATAGCTATTCCACCAATTGTTAATACCTGTATTGGATTATTTAAAGATACATCTTTAGTTTTAATTATAGGATTATTTGATTTATTAGGTATAGGTAGAGCGGCTTTAGCTGATATGACATGGACTAAACTTTATTATGAAGTTTATGTTTTTATTTCACTAGTATTTTTTATATTTTGCTTTGGTATGTCACGCTATAGTTTATATTTAGAAAAAAAACTAAAAACGGATAATAGTTAATGAGCACAGATCAGGTAATACATTTAGAAAAAGTAAACAAATGGTATGATGATTTTCATGTTTTAAAAGATATTGATTTAATTGTTAATAAAGGACAAAAAATTGTTATCTGTGGCCCTAGCGGCTCTGGTAAGTCAACAATGATTAGATGTATAAATCGTCTGGAGGCTCATCAAAAAGGGACAATTGTTGTTCACGGAACAGAGCTTACAAATGATCTTAAAAACATTGATTTAATTAGGAAAAATGTTGGTATGGTTTTCCAGCAATTCAATCTTTTTCCACACCTCTCTGTATTAGACAATATTTCCCTAGCGCCAATTTGGGTGAAAAAAATGCCAAAAAAAGAAGCCGAAGATATTGCAATGTCTTATTTAGAAAAAGTTAAAATTCCTGAGCAGGCTAAAAAATTTCCTGGTCAGCTCTCTGGAGGTCAACAGCAACGTGTTGCTATAGCTAGATCATTAGCTATGAACCCTGACATTATGTTGTTTGATGAACCAACATCAGCTTTAGACCCAGAAATGATCAAAGAGGTTTTGGATGTGATGATACAATTAGCGGAAGAGGGTATGACTATGTTAGTTGTTACTCATGAGATGGGATTTGCAAAAACTGTTGCTGATCAAATGATATTTATGGACGAAGGAAGAATTGTTGAACAAGCATCCCCAGATGAATTCTTTAATAACCCAAAAAGTGACCGAACTAAACTTTTCTTAAGTCAAATTCTTAATCATTAAAGAAGTATTAGATGAATGAAGTTGTAATGGCTTTATTATCCGGATGGATAATATTTTATTTTGCTGTGTTTTTGCCAGGACCTAATACTTTTTTTGTGGCATCCGTTGGAATTAGTGGACAGAAAAAACAAATTTGGGGTGCTGCAGTTGGTACTGCTATTGGTTCTTTTACTTGGTGTTTACTTGCTACAACAGGTATTTCTTTTCTAATTTCAAATTTAATGGGATGGGGTTTTATTGTTTTAAAGATCTTAGCTAGTCTTTATATGATTTATTTAGCATATCAAATTGGCAGCCAATACTTTAGCTCTGAAAATCAACTCATAAAACTATCCAATGAAAGAAATTTTTTAAATAGTATGAAGAAAGCAATAATTGTTGCTTATACCAATCCCAAAGCTTTCGCATTTTGGTCTGCTCTAGCAACTTTACAATTCAGTGAAAACCTAAATTTTAGTATCGCTCTAATTTTTGCAACAGGTAGTTTTTTTATTTCAGCAATGAATTATTCAATTATCGGCCACTTTTTTGGTATAAAAAAGTTTTCAAATTACTTCAATAGACCTAAAAATATTGTCAATTTAATATTTGCTGGACTTTTTATATTTGTAGCTATTGAAATTTGGGTGTTAGGCTAGGCAAAAAGCCCTAGATAGGGCTTTTTAAAATTTTCTAATAAATCTTCTATCTATCTCTTTTTGTCTTCTTTCAAGATCAATCATGTCGATAGCTTGAGATAAATATACCTCTTCTTTGTAAGACTTTGATTTTTGGTCATTTTTTCCATTAATAATTATTTTTCTAATAGATTTAAATAGATTGCTCATTAAGCAGCCTCTTTTAAGCTATTTGGAAATGACTGATTTCTTTGATACTCGGAGTAAGCCCATTGCCAATCTGTGCCATACTCAACCTTACAAAAATTTATAATGCTGTCTTCTTTTTTACTAAAAAGAGATAACCAGAACTTTAAAGATCTTTCTGTAAATCCAAAAATTTTATTCATAATTTTATTTCCTTTCTTACATATATATAGTTTTAAAAAGAAGTTTTACTTTTGCTAAATATAGACAGCTGATATCTATTTATGAGACTTCAAACAAAATCATTAAATATTTTTAATTTGCATGTAGTCTAAGTAACAAAAAAAATGATAAATTTATGACATGGATTATAAAATTTTTGATGGCCATAATGATGTATTATTTAGACTATTTTTAAAGAACAAACCTGACTCCTATCTTGATTTTATCGATGGAGATAATGAGGGACATTTAGATCTTCCTCGAATGAACCAAGCTAATTTTAAAGGAGGCTTATGCGCCATATATGTTCCTACCCCAGAACAAGATATCTCTGACTCTGATAAGTTGGTCAACTATAAAGATATGGAGCAAGATGAATATTTATTACCACTTCCAAGACCCGTAGACGTAAACGATGCATTACCAGTTGTTTTAAATCAATTGTCTATCCTTTCAAAAATTGAAAGAAACTCAAAAAATAAAGTTAAGATTTGTTTATCTGGCAAGGATTTGGAAACCTCGTTTAAACATGATGATCAATTATCTGTAGTAATGCATATAGAGGGCGCAGAATGTATAGATAAAAATTTTTATAATCTCGAAACTTTATTTCGAGCTGGTCTTAGATCAATTGGGCCAGTTTGGTCAAGACCTACTATTTTTGCAGAGGGCGTTCCCTTTGCTTTTCCAACTTCACCAGATATTGGAGATGGTTTAACCGAAATAGGAATAGAACTTATAAAAAATTGTAATTCACTTAATATGTTAATTGACACCTCTCATTTAAATGAAAAAGGCTTTTGGGATATAGCAAAATATTCAAATTCGCCCCTAGTAGCCACGCATAGCAATGCTCATCAGATTTGCCCACACTCTAGAAACCTTACAAATAAGCAATTAGATGCAATCAAAGAAACTCAAGGGATGGTTGGAGTTAACTTTGCCCCAGCTTTTTTAAGGAAAGATGGAAAAATGGTTTCTGATACAGATTTACAAATAATAGTTGATCATTTTAAGTACCTTATTGACTATTTGGGAGATGATAAAGTTGGATTTGGCTCAGATTTTGACGGTGCAATGATGCCAAAAGATCTAAATAGTGTTCTAGGTATGCACAAATTAATCGATCTATTAATTTCACAGGGTTTTAATGAAAACTTAATGATTAAAATTTCACATTTAAATTGGATTAATCTTTTAAAAAGAGTTCTAAATTAATAAATATTCAATGAAGTGAAACTTTAGTATCAAAAAAATTCTGATATAATCTTCTCATGGGACTTCACTTTGACTATAAATCAAAAGCTGGTGAAAGAGCTATGGAGAAAGAGCGTAAGCGTCAAGAAAAACTTGCTGCTAAAAAGGCTAAAAGAGAAGCAAAAAGAGAAGCAGAAGAGTTAGCCGAATTAGAGCGCCTTACAGATCCAAATGCTCCAGCTGAGGGAAATCAGGAACAGTAATCTGATTACCTTCAAATATATTAATTTTTTCGATCGCTAGTATCGACTCAGATTCTTTTTATCTTATAAATTTTTTGATCCTCTGTCATAGATCTGACTTGCCTTTTATACCATTCCTTAAAATCATTTGATGTGTCATCATAAAACATCACTTTCTTTCGAATTAAGAAAATACCAATATCACTCTCTGGAATTCCAATAAAAGTCTGTCTTTCTGTGTGCATCACTTTTACACTTTCTTGCAAAGGTTCATGCTCACATAAATAATAACCATAATGCTCTCCCCAAACATATCTTATAATAGGAGTTGTTGCTTCAACCATCATCTGAACATATTTATCCTCATTTTTTAAAAAATTTTCCATACCTGGTACAGGTTGATGGATTTGAGCAAAACTAAGACCAATTTTTTCTTTAGGCACCCAAACAGAGGGAAATGAAACATGTAAAGCTATAAGTTTGTTACATCTGTGAAAAATGGCTATATCCTCTTGAAGATTATAACCAAGTTCTACAAAGTTATTAAAGTTAGAGTTTTTAGATGGGTATTCTTTTTTTAATATAGAATTTAACTTCTCGCATACAGCTATATCAATTTCTTTTGTAAAATAATCATCAATAAAAATATTTTCTTTACATTTTTGTTTCAAACTTAAATATCTTTCTTCATGCTCATCATATTCAATAATTGGAAGGTCTTTTATTTTTTTTATTCCAGGAGCTACAGAGTAAATAGGTCCATATGGTTCCCAGTCGATCATTTTGTAAATAAAATCAATACTCCTATCAAAGTGATAGCAATAATAATAAGTTTTTTAAATAGGATTTCCGGTATTTGTTTATGTATAAAATAACCCAGCCAAACACTTAACATAACTAAAAGAGCTATTGGATAGTATATTTTCACTATCTCTAAATAGCTTCCTCCCAAAAACATAAAAAATATTGCTCTCAAAGTGTTTATAATAAAAAAATATCCAGCCATAGTTGATCGCAACTCTTGTTTTGAGGAGAAATAATCTTTATACCCCATTAATACAAATGGTCCTCCAATAGTATAAATTCCTTGAATAAATCCACCTAGAATTACAAAAAAATTTTTCAAGAATTGAGGAAACCTGATATCAGGAAAGAATAAGTTGAAACATCCATAAATAATTAAAATTATTGCAAATATTTTTATTAAAATATCTGACGCAAAATAACTGATAAAATATGTTCCAATTAATGCACCAGGAATTGTATAAATTAAAATTTTGATCAGATGATTCAAAGAGACATATTTGTATGATTGAATTAAAACAGCTAAACCGGAGGATAGCCCAACAATCATTGCAAGCTTTAACAAAGAATTAAAGTCAAAGAAAAATCCACTAATTCCTAGAAAGATAATCGTACCACCAAAACCAAAAATACTTTCAATGGCGTATGCAAAACAAGCTATTAATGCAATAGTTGAAAAATTTGGCATTTAATTCTATTTAACAATTTAGAATGTTTTATGTTAAAAGTAATCTATGTATTTAAAAGTAATATTTTCTTTTATTGTAATATTATTTCTTAAAACGAATTTATTGTATGCCCTTTCTCAAGATATTTCTTTAACAATCATGGTTCGTTCTACATTGGGAACAGAATATATTCTAGCTAAAAGTATTTGCAAAGTATTGGACAGGGAACTTGAAATATCTCATAGTTATGGTGGCTCTAACACGTTAGAATGCAATACACGCCTCGATGATAGCGTTGATGAAATAATTAAAAAAATTGAACAAAATCAATTTCAATATGCAATTATTAAAAAATCAGATTTACTCAATCGTCCCTCTAATTTATCGCTTCGTTCAATTTTAAATTTTCCCGCAGATAATGATTATGTTTTTATTTCAAACCAGAATGTAGATCCTAATGTGATTAAGGATATAAACTTTGGAATTATGAATCATTTGCTAGAGTTTCGCTATCTTCATAAATCTTTTTTTGAATTTTCGGAAAATAATTTAATTGTTAAAGAAAAAATACCATTACACTTAGGGACTTTAAAATTTAGTGATGAGTGGAGTAGTGGTAAAAGAAGAAGGTTTACAGAGGTAGACTAATTTTTACAAAACCATCAGTTACGACAAAAATAAATATTAAAGCAAAAAATACCCCACCAACAAAAACTTTCATCACATAAACTTACTAAATAGATTTTAGGTGTAAAGTATATAAACTGTGAAAAATTGTCATGAACGAGTTTATTTTTGGTTTTTCAACAGGTTTAAGTTTAATACTCGCTATAGGTGCACAAAATTTATTTGTTATAGAGCAAGGTATAAAAAAAAATAATATTTTTTTAGTCACTTCAATATGTATAGTTGGCGATTTCTTATTGATTTTTTTTGGAATTTTCATATTTCACTTTATTAAAAATTTCATCAATGATCTAATTAATTTATTATTATCAATTGGGCTTGTCCTCTTTCTTTTAAATTTTATATGGTCGAAGATAAAAACATTTAAGCATGATATTGTCTTTTCACAAACACATACACAAACATCTAAGTCAAAAGTAGCCCTTCAGACACTTGCCTTTACTTTTTTAAACCCACATGTTTACTCAGACACAGTTTTTATTTTAGGAAATTTATCAAAAAATTTTCTAATAATTTCTGATAAGATTTTATTTGGATTAGGTGCAAGTCTAGCATCATTTATTTTTTTTTATTTTTTAGGCTATGGTGCTCAATCACTGAGATTATTTTTTTTAAATAAACAAGTTTGGAAATTAGTTAATATAATAATTATTCTTTATTTGCTTATACTTACTTTATCGATTGTTTTCTTGGAAATAATTTGACAATTACATTTGTTTTAAAATTTCATTAGCTGTCTTTAAGTTGCATAGTTGTTATGCAATCATAACAAGAGTTTTTTTCTAATTATCATGTATAAATTTAACAGGAGCAGTTTTTAAAAGTTTCATTTAACTCCGTGTTGACATAGATTCTTAGTTATTCCCTCCTAGTTATAACAAACTGCTCCATTAATAGTATGCCAAGTTTCACAACACTTTATCCAGCTCTTTTGTTTCCAGCTATACCTTTAATGATGATATCGTTTGGTAATAGATATACTTCTCTTGCTTCATTAATCAGAAAGATCCATGACACAATAATTACAAATAGACCAACTAGCAATGTGGTTCAACATCACTTAGATCAAATTAAAGTACTTACAACCCGTTTAACATTAGTTAGGTCAGTTCAAACTCTATCTGGGATCAGCTTTTTGCTGAATTTAATATCTATTTTTTTTAGCTATATAAAGATTTATGACTTAGCCTTAAACTTTTTTGGTTTAGGGATATTGATATTTTCAATAGCTATAATGTTATTTATCTATGAGATACAATTATCTACCAAAGCTCTTAGTAAGCATTTGGAAGACCTGAAAGATTTTAGTTAATTTATTAAGATATTGGATTCTTTTTTAAATAAATATTTCATATGAAAAAAAACAAACACTGAGCCTATTAAATTTGTAAAAAATATAGCCCACCAAATACCAATTAGGCCTTTTTCAAGAGTCTCAGAAAATAAATAAATTACAAATGGGGGAAGAAATACCAATCTAATAAAAGTGTAGAACACATTTACAGAGGGTTTTCTTAAACCAGAAAGTACAGAATCACACCTATCAATAACTTGATATATAAAAGCCAAAAAAGCTACCATAAACAAGTAACTACCAGCAATAATTATCACTTCACTGTCTCTTGAAAAAAAACTAGCAATCCTTTCACCCGCAAATATAAGCACTAATGCTCCAAAAATCATCATTGTCATAGATAACCTTAATGAAATTAAAAAAGCCTCATAAATTCTATCAAAATTCTTCGAACCAAAATTTTGTCCTACCATACTTAATAAAGCACTACTAAATCCTATGGCAGGTAATAAAATAATTTGCTCAATTCTTAAAGCTATACCATAAGCTGCACTAGCTGAGGCACCATAACTTGTAACAAATTTTTGCATTATGAAGAAACCAACTGCAATCATGAACATATTCATACTAGAGGGTATAGATTGTCTTAAAATTCTTAATACGAATTTAGCTTCTAACCAAATATAATTGTAATTGAAATAATTAAACAAAGGACTGCGAATAGCATAATAGCTTAAAAAGAAAAAATGAAATAGTTGAGATATGACTGTTGCAAGAGCTATGCCGAGAGTTCCCAATGCAGGAAAAGGACCATAACCTAAAGATAAGAAAGGACTAAATATTAAATTAATAAAAAAGCTTATGATTAATGCATTTCTATTTTTTTTTGTATCTCCTTGTGCATATAAAAGAGAATTAACAACAAAAGAAACAATAAAAATTGGAGCACCAATTGAGAGTACTTTTATGTATCTTAGACCATTGTTAAGAAAAATACCTTCTGCCCCAAAATATAAAAATACAGGTCTAGATAATAGAAACGTTGTTAGCCCTATGGCTATTGAAACCAATAAAGTGATAACTAAAGCTTGAGTATGTATCTTAATTGCCTCATTAAATTTTTTTTTGCCAATAGCTATTGAAACAAGAGCCGTAGTACCTTGTCCAAAACCTACAGCGAAGGCTAATAAAATAAAATACAAGGGGTAAGATATTGATAAGCCTGCAATAGCCTCTGTGCTTATGAGACCTGCATAAAAAGTATCTACTACATTGTACAGAGTATAAAACAAAAGACCTGTTCCTGCTGGAACAGCCATACCGATTAATTGTTTTTTTATATCCCCTTGGGTAAGATCCATAAAATTAAAAAGGTCTTACAACTACAAGTATTACAATTAAAATTAGAAGAACAGTAGGCACTTCATTGATTATTCTTAGATATTTTGAGGTATAGTCTCTAAAATTACTCTCTAGACTTTTTCTAATTTTACTTAAATACATATGAAATGCAGAGAGAATAAGAACTAATATAATTTTCAAAAAAAGCCATAATTCAAAACCTACATAATGGATAAGGGCTAAACCAAATACCCAAGTCAATATCATTGCTGGGTTCATTATAATTTTTAGCAATTTATATTCCATTTTTTGAAATACACTATTCATTTCAGGATTGGTTATGTTTTCTACATGATAAACAAAAAGTCTTGGTAAATAAAATAACCCAGCAAACCATGATACAAAAGATATGATATGTAAAATTTTTAATAACTCATACATTTTGTTACCATTTAGCCTCTGGAGGCATTGACATTAATATAGCATCAATATTACCACCGGTTTTTAATCCAAATAATGTCCCTCTATCATAAAGCAAATTAAATTCTACGTAACGAGATCTTTTTTTTGAGAGAGCATCTAAGTCATCTTGATTAAAGTTAAAATCTTTTTTTCTTTTTGAGTTTTCAATTACAAAATTAACAAAGAATTGCCCAACATCTTTTATGAATGATAAATCCTTATCAAAGTCTGTATTGATATAATCAAAAAAAATCCCTCCTATGCCTCTACTTTCTTTTCGATGCTCTAAATAAAAGTATTCATCACATTGTTTTTTAAATTTTTCATAATAAGTTGAATTATGTTGATCACATGTTCGTTGGAGACCTTGATGAAAATTATCTGTTTCTAATTTTTCAGGTATTGCAGGGGTTAAATCACAACCACCACCAAACCATTGTTTTCCTTTTGTGGTTATGTACCGAGTGTTAAAATGAGCTGCAGCAATTTTCGGGTTTTTCATGTGAGCTACGACTGAGATACCACTGGCCCAAAAGCTTGGATCCTCTTCGGTTCCCGGCATTGATTTTTTAAATTCTTCACTAAAATTACCATGCACTGTTGAAATATTTACTCCTACTTTTTCAAATATTTCTCCTTTTAGTAAGGACATCAAACCTCCACCACCACCAGGTCTTTGCCACTCTTTTTCTATAAATTCAGACCCATCAAGCTTTTGTATTGATCCAACCATTTGATTTCGAAGTTCTCGAAACCACTTTTCTGCTTTAGTTTGTTGATTTTTTATTTGATCACTCATACCCACCCATGTAGTTCGTTTTCTATCAACGAAGTGAGTAGGAGTATATGATCTTCTCGATCATTTAGACAAGGAATATATCCAAATTCCTTTCCACCATTTTCCATGAATATTTCTCTATTTTCCTCGTTAAGTTCTTCTATTGTCTCGAGACAATCTGAGGAAAAAGCAGGACTTATAACATGAATGTGGTCTGTACCATTTTTTGCTAAGCTCTCTATAGTTTTATCTGTGTAAGGTTGAAGCCATTCTGCTGGTCCAAATCTAGATTGAAATGTGGTCATATAACTTTCCTCTGGTAAGCCCATGGTCTCTGCCACCAGCCTAGTAGTTTTTCTGCAAAAACAATGATACGGATCCCCTTTATCTAAATATTTTTTTGGAACACCATGATAGCTAAATATGATTTTTTTTGGTTTTGAATTTTTAGTCCAAAATTCTTCAATGCTATTTTTTAGAGCTTTAATATAAAGTTCATTTTCGTAATATCCTCCAATAAAACGAAGAGATGGTACCCAACGCCAACTTTTTAATTCTTCTGCAACAGCATCAAACGTTGAGCCCGTTGTAGCCGCACAATATTGAGGGTATAAAGGTAAAATAATAATACGATCACAATTTTGATTTCTAAGATTATTTAAACCCTTAGAGATGCTAGGATTCCCATAACGCATTCCAATATCAAATACGATATTTTGATATTTCTTATTAATAAATTCTTTTATTTTCGATAATTGGTTTTTTGTGTGGAATAGAAGAGGCGAACCTTCCTCTGTCCAAACAGATTTGTAATTTTTAGCTGACTTTGCTGGTCGAGTATTTAAAACTATTCCATTAAGAATAGGCCACCAAATAGCTTTTGGTGTTTCTATGACACGTTCATCTGATAGAAATTGTTTTAGATAAGTCTTTAAAGACGACTTAGTTGGTTCATCTGGTGTTCCTAAATTTGTGATCAAAATACCTGTCTTAAGACCAGAGCCATGAACGTAGAGTTTATTACCTTTAAATGAAGCCATTGAAAAACATTACGATTTTTATGATAACTTAGTTCTTATCTTTTCTATGAATAAATGAACATTAGCCTCAGGAGTAGTTTTTTTTACACCATGATCGAGGCTAGCAATCCACCCAGATCTATGAGATGACTCACTCTGTAAGCATTTCTCAATATATTTATCAATATAATCAGAAAAGGATTTAGTGTCCTCCATAGCTAACAAATCATTTGAAAAATTCCCCTGTAAAGATAAATGTGTCTTTGGTAATTCAGTGAAAACCTCCAAATTAGTTCCTAAAACTGTAAGTTTTAAATTTTTTAAATTTTGTAATTTATTAAATTTAGTTTGAGAAATTTCTTTAGTGAAATATCCAATTTTATTTGGATAACTATTTGAAATTTTAACTAAAAAAGGAATAACGAATTCATCAAAATCTTTATCATTTAGTTTATTAGCTTCAGTATCAAATATCATTAACAAATCAATGTCATTTTGTAACTGAATTTGTATATTTTTTTGTATTAACATTTCTAAAACGGGCAGGGTTTGTTGAAATAGTGTTTGTGATACAGGATTATTCCTCGTTGCAAAATGGTATAAGGTTACAGGTCCACCAGTAAATCCAATTAAGGATTTATCATTTGATAGTTCATTTCTAATATGTTTTAGAGATATATTCTGAAAATCTATAAAACTTTCAAATTCATCAATATTAAATTCGGATATCATTTTTGAACTTAAATTTTTTTCAAATATTGGTCCAGGATTAAACTTCAAACTCATACCTAAATAATCTAAAGGAAAAAGAATATCACTAAACAATATTGCAGCATCAAAATCGAATTCAACAATAGGTCCAAGAGTTACCTCACAAGCAAGCTCAGGCTCTTTACATAATTGTTCAAAAGAATATTTTTCTTTTAATTTTCTGTAATGCTGATGATATCGACCAGCCTGTCTCATAAACCAAATTGGAGGAATTTTTTGTTCAACTTTATTTAAGGCATTAAAAAAATTTTTGTTATAGGTATTTTGCAATATCTCTAGCTCCATAAGTAATAATAAAATCTGCTTGAGCTCTTTTGAGTACCGTTAAAGACTCTAGGAGCAAATCAACATAATTGCCAAATTTAGCTTTGCTGAGCATTTGTAGACTAGCATACTCACCACTTACTTGGTACGCACCCGTGGGAAGCAGTGTCTCCTTTTTTATATCTCTTATTAAATCTATTGAAGTCATTCCAGGCTTAACCATTAAATAATTTGCACCTTGAGCTGCATTACTAATTGAGCTTTTAATCGCCTTTACTTTGTCTTCAACAGGTAATTGATATGATGATCGATCAAATCCCTGTGGTGATGATTTTGCAACATCTCTAAAAGGGCCGTAGAAGTGACTTTTAAATTTTGTTGAGTAACTCATTATTTGAGAATTTGAAAAACCATTTTGAACAAATATTTTTCTCAAATATTTAGTCGTATTTTTCATCATGTCACTTGGTGCAATTATATCAGCTCCCGCCTCAAGATATGTATTTGCCGCTAATCCTAAAGAGTAATGTGTCTTATTAAGATCAATTGATTTTTTATGAGTAACTCCACAATGCCCATCAACAGTTATAGAGCATAAGCATGTATCTATAAGTAAAACTATATCTTTTCCAAAATAATTTTTAATTTTTCTTATAACTTCATAGTGAAAGCTAAAATCCTCCGGATGTTTTTGTTTTTTATTTGGAACGATAAAAAGTAGAAAATTATTGATACCTTTTTTTAAATCCTTTTCAATTGCCTTAATTATAGATGAAGATGACCAACTCTTATTATCACCTAATCCTTTAATTTCCTTTGAATTTTTTACCTTTTGATCCACAAATAAAGGTTGAATTAAAATTTTCTTTTTAAGAGATTTAGACTGATCAATAGGGAAATAATTTTTAATCATTTAAGTTCAAAATTTTTAAAATCATCATAAGTAAGATATACATTTAATTGATTTTTAGGAATAAATTTAGAAATTTGAAGATACGTTTGACCAGGTCCACACGAATTACGCTTATTTAGTATTTCTGGTCTTAGTTGTATAGCTAATTTAAATGCAGAGAAGCTCATCCAATAAAAACTCTCCGCTACAAACAAATTATCAATCGTATTGTCATTAATCAAAGGGACTAAACTATAGTGTGATATGACAGGGAATTTTTTATTTAGCATATTTCCTTCATATGTAAGTTTATAAGTAGGTTTTTGATTATCTTTATAAAAATTTTCAGTTTCTCGATAATTTTCACCAAAACTATCGAGAGAAGAATTTACAAGAATGCCCATTTTACTTATTTTTTTCCAAGAACTTACGCCGGAAGTTATAAGATTTGATACACTTTTCAAAGATTTAAACTCTTTAAATTCTGATCTTGTGGCCAAAACATTTTTATTTTTTACTGTTTTATTAAATTCATGCAAATTTCTCTGAAACATTTGATATTTTGATAAGCTTGAAGGAAATATATTTTTAACTTTTTTAACTTTTTTATTATTTAGATATTTTTTTTCTTTAAAATATTTTTTTGTTTGATTATCTTTCCCTTGTGCAAATAAGATTTTTTCATTTAGAATATTTTCAATAGTTACACCTACATCTAAATTGCAACCACCTCCCCATTTGTATAAATATTTTCTCTCTCTTTGACAATCATCTAACGAAGGTAAATGATTAATTTTTTTCAATATTTTTTCTGTTTTTCGATCATCTCTCCTATATTCCAAAGCAATGCATCCTTGTGCTGCCGCACTAGGAAATTCAGAAATTGGTAAAATTATCTTCTCAAACTTTTTAAATTTCAATTTAAAATTTCTATAATCTTTTTTATTAATTTTTTCTCCATATTTAAAAATTCTATCTATAGCAGCTTTAGCCATAAATACCCCGTCCTCTTTTGAGGAATTTAATATTTTTTCCAGCCTAGATGGTACGTTTCCCCTAATGTCGAATGGCTTCAATTCTTCAAAGGGTAAAAACTCTCTTAATTTTTTTAAATAATATTTTCTTCTAGGAGAGGATGTCCCTATAACTAATTTTTTTTTATTTAATGAAGTCTTTTTAATAAGAATAACATCTCTTGGATCATCTCTTTTGAGACAAATAAAAGAGGTCTTATTAAGATTTTTAACAGGAAGATCTTTGAATGAATGAACTACCACATCTGCATCTTTTAAGATTAATTTTTTTGAGAGTGAATTTGTAAATATTCCAAATCCATGTTGTTCCCAAGCTTTAGCTGACATGTCCGTGTCACCAACGCTTGATGAGTAATGCGTATCAATTATATTTTTTTGTATTTTATTAATTTCTATTTCCGCAATGTGAGTCTGAATTTTAGCGAGAAAACTTTTTCTTGATAATAAAACAATCTTTTTCATAACCATTGATGACATTAAGAAATAACAAATAATCAACGCTAATACAATTTAAGCGAGACTTATTGGTCAATATGTACTTATTTCAAAATATGTTATAGCTAAATAACGTTTGAAATTATGACACAAAAAGCAGTTTTAATTGTCGGAGCAGGATCAGGTTTAAGTGCTTCTTTGGCTAGAGCATTTAATTCAAAGGGGATGAAAATCGTACTTGCTGCCAGAAACATAGACAAACTTGACAGTTTAAAAAAAGAGATCGACGCTTTAGTTTTTAAGTGTGACTCAACGGAAAATAAAAGTGTTCAAAATTTATTTTTGCAGACTGACTCAATTATAGGCACTCCAGAAATTGTTATCTATAATCCATCTCTTAGAATTGTAAAACCTTTTATTGAATACGATCCTGATGAAATGCTTCAATCAATAAAAGTAAATAGTTATGGGGCTTTTCTAGTAGCGCATGAATCAGTAAAAAGAATGTTAAAAATAGGAAAAGGTAATATTTTTTTCACTGGATCATCTGCAAGTGTAAAGGGTTTTGCTAAATCTGCGTCTTTTGCTATGGGAAAGTTTGGTTTGAGAGGCTTAGCACAATCTTTGGCAAGAGAGCTGCACCCACAAAATATTCATATAGGTCATTTCGTTATAGATGGAGGAATTGGAAAAGAACCAGTTGGAAATTATCAAATGATACACCCTGATGAAATTGCAAAACAATACCTAAATTTTTATTTACAGGATAAAAAAGCTTGGTCATGGGAAATTGAAATTAGAACAAACACTGAAAAATTTTAGAAGAACACCTTGGAAATCGGTATAGACAGTTTTGCAGATAAAAGAGAGGGCTCAGATAGTGTTAAAGCCATTAATAATGTTATTGATAGAATTATTTTTGCAGATGAAGTTGGATTAAATTCATTTGGGATAGGTGAGCATCATAGAAAAGAATTTTTAGACTCAGCACCATTTATGATATTATCTGCAGCTGCAGCACAAACAAAAAATATTAAGTTAATAAGCGCTGTAACTGTTTTAAGTGCAGCAGATCCTGTTCGTGTATTTCAAAACTTGTCTACTCTTGATCTGATATCTGGAGGTAGAGCAGAAATGGTAGCTGGAAGAGGATCATTTTCTGAAGCCTTTCCATTATTTGGTTTGGATTTCAAAGATTATGATGAATTGTTTATTGAAAAGCTCGGTTTACTTTTAAAAATTAGAGAAAATGAATTTGTTAGTTGGTCTGGTAAATTTAGACCTTCGATAAATAATTTACCTATTTATCCAAGGCCCATTCAAAACCCTGTCCCAATTTGGTTAGGTGTTGGTGGCACACCTCAATCTTTTGCAAGAGCAGGTTCAATGGGCTTACCTCTAATGATTGCCATAATTGGAGGCAATACTCATCGCTTTAGGCCTTTGGTAGATATTTATCGACAGGCGGGTAAAGAAGCAGGACACCCCCCAGAAAAACTCTCCGTAGGACTTCATTCACTGGGATATGTCGCAAATAGTATGGATGAAGCAATAGATTTGTATTATGAGGGTTATCATAAAATGTTCACAAAAATTGGAAAAGAAAGAGGTTGGGGTCCTGTGACGAGAGACCAATTTGACAATCAAATTGGTCCATTAGGAGCTATAGTTTTAGGCGATCCTGATCAGGTCGCTGAAAAGATTATCAGACATAGTCAAGCCCTTGGAGGTATTGATAGATTCCAATTTCAAATGGATATAGCTGATATTACCCATGAAAATTTAATCAAATCTATTGAACTGATTGGCAAAGAAGTAATTCCTAGGATAAATAGGACAAAAAGCCCCTAGTTATAGGCTTTATGCGTCTTTATTGCAGTATCTTTTAGATTAGTAAAAAATAAATTAATAATTGTGAAAAATCATAATTGGAAATCTAATTATTTAAGCACACTTCAATCCGAAATTGACAAAATTAAAGATGAAGGTCACTACAGAGTATTTAACAACATAGAAAGAAAAGCCGGACAGTATCCCAAAGCTACAAGACATAGTAATGGTCAAACCGAAGAGATTGATGTCTGGTGTTCAAATGATTACTTAGGCATGAGCCAGAACAAAGAAGTTATTTCCGCAATGCAATCTGCTGCTGAAAAGTTAGGAGCGGGAAGCGGAGGAACAAGGAACATATCAGGTACTACTAATTTCCATATTCAACTCGAAAAAGAAATCGCACTCTTACATAAAAAAGAAAGAGCTCTAGCATTTAATTCTGGATATAGTGCTAATGAGTCTGCACTAAAGTCTATTATATCTGCTTTTGATAATTGTTTAGTTTTAAGTGATGAACTAAATCACGCATCACTTATAGAAGGAATTCGTACAAGTAAAAAAGAAAAAGCTATTTATCGTCATAACGATGTAAAACACCTAAAGGACATTCTAAAGGGAGTAGATTTTTCTCGACCAAAAATTATCGTCTTGGAGTCTGTCTATTCAATGGAAGCTGATTTTGCACCACTAGAAGATATTATTCAGGTTGCTCAGGATAATGGAGCATTAATATACTTAGATGAAGTTCATGCTGTAGGTTTATACGGTCCCAATGCAGCAGGTGTAGCAGATCAAAAAGGATTATCTGAGCATATTGATATTATCAATGGAACATTGGCAAAAGCATTTGGTCTAGCTGGAGGTTACATAGCCTCGACTGAGACAATAATTGATTTTGTTAGAAGTTTTTCAAAAGGATTTATTTTCACAACATCCATGTGCCCAGCAGTAGCTGCTGGAAGTCTAGAGAGCATTAGACAAGTAAAGAAAAACGATGAAATTCGATCTTCATTCTTTGAGAATGTTGATTTTGTTAAAAAAGAACTACGAACCGCAGGTATTCCTTTTTTAGACTCAGGTTCACATATAATCCCAGTATTAATTGGAGATAGCAAATTATGTAAAGAGATTAGTGATTTTCTTTTAAATGAGCACCAGGTTTATGTTCAGCCTATTAATTATCCAACAGTCCCAAAAGGAACTGAGAGAATAAGAATAACTCCTACTCCATGTCATGACCCAGAGTCTACCGAAAAATTTGTAGAAGCTTTGAAAGATGCTTGGTTTAAATTTATGCCTCAGTTAGTTAAATTTGAAAATCAATTTACTAATAAAATCAAAGTAATTTAAACGCCTTATTTGATCAATCTATACATTTGTTATAAAACATACTAATGAGAGTCATTGCGTTTTATAGTTTCTTTAACGTATCCAATCCCAGATTATTAAAAGAGAGGTTAAATTTACACTTTCTTTTAAAACAAATAAAAGGTTCGATTATTGTCAGTGAGGAAGGTTTAAATGGTACAATAGCAGTCTCTTCAAAATTAGAAAAAAAAATTATCGACTATTTAATGTCTTTAGGAGTCACTAAAGAAAATATAAAAATATCAGACTTTAATGGCCAAAGAATTTTTAACGAGTTTAAAATTAAACTTAAAAAGGAAATAGTTACATCTGATTTTGGATTAAAAATTTCAGACATTAAAAAATCTAAGTTTATTGAACCAAGTGATTGGGATAAATTTGCCAATGATAAAAATGTAGAAATTCTTGATACAAGAAATGATTATGAATTTAAAATTGGTCATTATAAAAATGCTATCAACCCTAAAATTGAAACATTTAAAGATTTCAAAAATTATATAAAGAATAACAAAGAAAAATTTCAGAATAAAAAAGTTGGTATTTATTGTACAGGTGGTATTAGATGTGAAAAAGCAGGACCTTTAATGGAAAAATATGGTATTGAGACATATCAACTTAAAGGAGGAATATTAAAATATTTTGAAACCACATCTGCTGACTCATGGAAGGGTGAGTGCTTTGTTTTTGACTACAGAGTATCTTTGAACAAGCAACTTTCTCAAGGTACGAGTAAGCTTTGTTACGGGTGTAACATGCCTTTAACTCCAAGAGAGAGAAAATCTCCTAAATATGAAGAGGGATATTCATGTTCCATCTGTTTTGATAATATGACAGAAAAAAAGAGACGTTCTCTCAAAGATAAGCGAGAACATTGGAAAAAAGTTCTTTAATTTCATTAAATATCAATGTTGACCAAATTCAAAATTAGTTTAGTTTACGCCAATGGCTAAAAAGTCTACATACCAACTTAAACAGTTAATACCTGAAGAAAAACCTGAAACTGGCACAAAATATATTGTACGTAAACCCACTAAAGGATTGAAAGTTTCTGACAAACTTCGCCAGAGAAAGTATGACCCTGTTTTGAAACAGCATGTTTGGTTTGTAGAAAAGAAAATGCCTCCTCATAGTAAATAATTTTGTTATTATTTTATCATCGAAAATAGAACTTTATATTGGCTGAGAAGAGACTTTAGGATTACTGATAATCCTTGTCTGGAATTTATATCAAAACAAAAATCCCCAGCATTACTTGTTTATATTTATGATGACATTGAAAAGAAAGCCACTGGAGATGCTGGTCAATGGTGGTTAAATAAAACTCTTCATTTGCATTCCAAGAATTTAGAACAAAAATTTAATGTAAAGCTTATTATAACTGATGGTGAAGCAAAAAAAAATCTCTCACACCTAATTGAAAAATACAAAATTTCATCATTAATTTGGAATAGGCTCTACTCAGACCAATCTATTAAAAGAGACACTGAGATAAAGAGTTTTTTTAAAAATAAAAATATTCATGTTGAAACTTTTAATTCACACTTACTTAATGAGCCTTGGGAAGTACAAAATAACTCTGGTCAGTTCTTTAAAGTTTTTACTCCTTATTGGAAAACTGCTTTTAAAGTTTATTTGAACAAGAAATTTTCTTACCAAAAAAATACATCAATCAAATCATTTAAACACAATGAAAAAACTAAAATCAATTTTTTATCTAATAGAAGTTGGTATGAGAAGTTTAATAATTATTGGAGTCCAGGAGAGGATGCAGCTTTGAAAAAAATTGAGACTTACATTTCTTCTCATATAGATAAATATGATGTAAATAGAAATAGGCCTGATTTTGATCAAACATCAAGAATATCTCCTCACTTAAGATTTGGAGAGATATCCCCGCGGGTAATAATTGAAAAAATCCAAAATTCAAAAAAATCTAATAATGCTGTAAATACTTATTTATCAGAAATTGGCTGGCGAGAATTTTCTTATTCATTGTTGTATTATTCTGAAGATTTATCAACTAAACCGATTAACCCTAAATTTAAAAAATTCCCATGGAGAAGTAGTAAAAAAGATTTTGCTTTATGGACTGAGGGTAAAACAGGCATACCTCTTGTAGACGCTGCAATGAGTCAAATTTATGAAGAGGGATGGATGCATAATAGGCTTAGAATGGTTGTTGGAAGTTTTCTTGTGAAAAATTTATTATTAAACTGGACATTAGGTGAGCGGTATTTTCAAAAAAGTTTACTAGATTATGATGAAGCTAGTAATGCAGCTGGATGGCAGTGGATAGCAGGCTGTGGTGCAGATGCTTCCCCATATTTTCGTGTATTTAATCCTGTGCTTCAGTCAGAAAAGTTCGATCCACAGGCTCAATTTATCTTGAAGTATATTCCACAATTAAAAATATTTAATTCATCAAAAACAGTATTTGAGCCATATTTAGATAAAAAATTATTAGATAGTTTAGTCAAAGAAAAAAAATATGTTAATCCAATCGTTGATTTGAAAGAGTCTCGCAACAGAGCACTTGATGCTTATCAACAAACGAAATCATAATTTGAAAAAAAGCGTAGCTATAATTGGATCTGGTATAGCGGGATTATCTACAGCATATTTTTCACAAGAATATTTTGATGTAACACTATTTGAGAAAAATGATTATTTAGGTGGGCATGCAAATACAAGAGAAATCAAAGATAGTAAAGGTAATACTATACCAATAGATACAGGTTTTATTGTCTACAATGAACTGACATACCCAAATTTAACAAAATTTTTTGATCTTCTCAAAGTCGAAACTGTTAATAGCAATATGTCCTTTAGTTTTCTTAATGAGGAAAACAAATTCGAGTACGGGGGAGGAAGTTTAAGTGCATTATTTGCAGATCGTAAAAATTTTTTTAATTTAAAATTCTACAAAATGTTAAAAGACATCATTATTTTTTATAAAGTTTATCAAAAAAAAAATATTACATCAGATATTTCAATTAGAGATTTTCTTAAAACAAAAAATTACTCTGATGAATTTATTAATTTCCATCTTGTTCCTTTAATTTCAAGTATTTGGTCAACTCCCGATCAAGACTCTCTTAATCAGCCATTAAAAAGTATTATTAATTTTTTTCAAAATCACAAATTGTTTAATTTCACGGATAGACCACAATGGAAAACAATAAGAAATGGTTCTAAGCAATATATCAATTTATTAATTAAATCTGCAAAATTTAAAATCAAAAAGTCATGTAGAATTCAAAAAATTTCAAGAAATGATAAGATTGAAATTTTCTTTGAAGGAAAAAAATCTGTTTTTGACATTATAATATTTGCATGTCCTCCCAACCATTTTTTTCCTCTTTTAGATAAAATACATCAGAAAGAGCATGAGGTTTTAAATGAATTTGATTTTCAAAAAAATTTAGCACAATTACATCAAAATGATTCTCTCATGCCAACTCATTTAAAAGCTTGGTCAAGTTGGAATTTTCATACGAATTTAAATAATAAATGTACTTTAAGTTATTGGATGAATAAATTGCAACCACTAGAAACTAATGACAATTTCTTTGTCTCTCTAAATCAGGATCAAAATCAGAATCACTATCAAACAATTTACGAACATCCAATATTCTCACCTAAAACTCTAAGTGCTCAAAAAAATATTTCACAAATTCAAGGCTATGAGAATTCTTATTATGTTGGTAGTTATCTTGGCTATGGTTTTCATGAAGACGGTATTCAATCTGCTATAAAAGTTTGTAAAAGGTTAAATATAGATTTAAAGGAGTTTAAAAATGCGGATACATCAAGAGTGCAATGGAATTAATTTCTTCTCATTGTTTTGGAATAGGTAAAATAATTCATAAAAGAACAAGGGATACTGATAATTTTTTTCAATATAATGCACCTTACTTAAGTATAAATCTAAGTAACACAATAAACATCCATCCATTTATATCTCTAAATAGATTTAACTTTTTTTCAATTTTTTATAAACAGCACGGATTTAGAAATAAAAAAAAGAGTTTATATGATTTTGCAAAAAATGTTGCTGAAAAACACAATATTGTTTTTAATAGTATTCAATTTATATGTATCCCATCAATTGTTGGTTATTCTTTTAACCCTATTAGCTTTTATTTATATCTTGATAGTAAAAATAAAGTTAAGTCGATCATATATGAAGTGAAAAATACATTTGGAGACCAAGTTCATTATTTAACTTTGAACAAGTTTAAAGATAAAGAGTTTAAAAAAAATATGTATGTATCACCATTTATTGAAATGGACTGCACTTATAAGATTTCTTCAAAAAATAAAAGAAAAAACCATTTTTTTTGTAATATTAATCAATTTAACCTTAAAAAGGAGCAAATATTTTATGCCTCTATAGATTTAAATTTAAAAGAAATAACTTTCTATAATTTTATTTTGTTTTTAATTTTAAATATTTTTGGGAGTGTAAAAACAATCACTCTTATTCACTATCAGGCAATCAAGCTTTTTTTAAAAAAAAGTAAATTCTTTAAATATTCCAATAGAATAAAAGATAATCTATACTTAGATTAACTATATTTAGGTAAAATCTTGTTCATTGATAGATATATAAAAAAAGTTTGTTCTAAAATCAGATATGGATCTTTGACTTTAAATGTTAAGGGTAAATCTTATGAGTTTTACGGTGAATTAGAGGGTCCTTCAGTGCATTTAACAATTAGTCGTATCTCTATGATATGGGATTTGTATTTTCGTGGTTCAGTCGGGCTTGGTGAAGCTTATATAAAAAAGAAATTTGAAGCAGACGATTTAAGTAAATTCTTAGAATTTGGTGCACTAAATGAAAGAGCTTTTGGTAACGAAATGAGTGGATCTAAGTTTTACAGATTTTTATCAAAAAAATATATGAATAAAACTAAAAACTCATTATTTCAGAGTAAAAAAAATATTCATGCTCACTATGATCTTGGTAATGACTTCTATTTGGAGTGGCTGGATGATACTTTAACTTATTCCTCAGGTTTTTTTAAAACAGGCTTGGAAACGTTATCTGAGGCACAAAAAAATAAATTTGAAAGTCTTATTGAGGGTAATGAGCCTAGACCAGGTGATCATGTTTTAGAAATTGGGTCTGGATGGGGAAGTTTTGCTTTTTATTTAATTTCAAAATTCCCTGATATCAAAATCGATACTTTAACTATCTCAAAAGAGCAATACGAATTTGTAAAAACAAAAATTAGAGAACATCATTTAGAAAATAAGCTAAATGTCATATATAAAGATTACAGAGAACATCAAGGAGAATATTCTAGAATCTACTCCATTGAAATGTTTGAGGCTGTTGGAATACAATATTGGCAAACTTATTTTGAAAAAATTAAAGACTTGTTAAAACCATCGGGAGTCTTTTCAATGCAAACTATTGTAATCTTTGAAGATTTCTTTGAGAGGTATACTCGAAAAATTGATTTTATTCAAAAATATATTTTTCCTGGTGGAATGTTACCATCAGTAAAAGCTTTAGAAAAAATAGCTAATCAAAAAAAATTCGACTTCCAAATTAAAAATCAAATGGCGGATAGTTATTATCAAACACTTGAGATGTGGAGAAAAAATTTTAACAATAAATGGGATATAATAAAAAATTTAGGTTACTCTGAAGATTTCAAAAGAATGTGGAATTTTTACTTATCATATTGTTCAGGAGGTTTTAAGGCAAAAACTATTGATGTATATCAAATAGATTTTATCAATAAGTAAATTAAATCTGTTAAAGATCTACTTTCATCAATGAGCGTATTGATTGTGTGTATGAGAAATGTATTAATAGCGAGTATTTTATTAATATTTGTCAGTGGGTGCAATAACATGAAACTTGAAGACTTTGCCAACAAAAAACCAATATTTAAAATAGAAGAGTATTTTTTAGGAAAAACAACAGCTAGCGGTCTTTTTATTGATAGACTTGGAAAGGTAAGGCGACAATTTACTGTTGAAATGGAAGGTATTCAACAGGAAGATAATTTTATTCTCAATGAGACCTTCCTCTATGATGATGGAGAGGAAGAATTCAGAAGATGGGAAATAAAAAAAACTGGTGAAAATACTTACGAAGGAATTTCTGATGATATTATAGGTGTAGCTTTAGGTGAAAGTTCAGGTAATGCTTTAAATTGGCATTACACATTAAAACTCAAGTATGGTGATGGAATAATGAATGTTAAATTTGATGATTGGATGATTATGCAAGATGAAAAAAATGTATTCAACAAAGCTACTATGAAAAAATTTGGTATAAGATTAGGAGATGTTTATTTATTCTTCACTAAGCAGTAGTAGACTGTAATTTTTCTGCCTTTTCTTTTGCTTTTCTCTCGCGTTCTGCTTTTCGCTGACCTTTTTCAACTAGTGCTTCGAGCTCTTCATAAGTACATAAACCAAGATCAGTGGGGTTTCTAAATTCTGTAATTGGTTGAGATTGATTACCAGCCCTTATATTAGCAACAGTAGGCTTAGTAGAACTTGTAAGTTTAGCTATTTGTGTATCTGTTAGTATTTGTCCATACTCACGAATTAGCCAAGCTATAGCCTTAGGTCTTTCTTGTCTTACTGATAATGGTAAGTATTTTTTTGTTTTTACGCTAGATTGAATGGACTCAGATTTTTTATTTTGCAATTGAAGTTCAAGTGAATGATCTCCCTCACAACGTTTAATCTCATCCATAGTTAATTGACCACTGGCTATAGGGTTTAATCCTTGCATACGATAAGCATCCTCACCATCTGCAATACTTTGAACTTCTAGCTCATGTAATTGACAGAATTGAGATATTTGGGAAAAACTTAAAGCAGTATTGTCTACCAACCATACGGCCGTAGCTAAGGGCATTAAAGGTTTATTGTCAGACATAGTCTTGTTATTTTATTAAATATTAAATGACTTATATTTATTTTTAAAACGTGCAACTCTTCCACCTGAGTCAACCATTTTTCCAGATCCTTGATTCCAAGCTGGATGAGATAATGGGTCAATTTCAAGCTTCATAGTATCGCCAGCTTTACCCCAAGTAGATCTCGTCTTATATGTTGATCCGTCAGTACGTTCTACAGTAATTTCATGGTAATCAGGATGTATTTTTTGTTTCATGGTTATGAGAAAATAGAGATCAAAGGTTAAAAAATCAAGTAAATATTTATAGGCTTTTCAGCAATTCGCCGCTAATGGCTGCACTAGAGGCTATTAAACTTTCATCATTTAAGGGATCAAAAACATTACCTTTTTCATTTAGGCATATCCCACCAGCCTCATTTACTAAAATAATACCTGCTACGATATCCCAAAGATTTAATCTTAATGACCAAAATCCATCAAATTTTCCTGATGCCACATTCGCTAAATCAAGAGCTGAAGAACCAAGTATTCTGACACTTGTTTTCCTTTGAAGCGATCCTATTTGAGCAATTCCTTTTTCAAGAATATCTTCATGCTTGATTTGCACACCAGATGTAAACATACATCCATCTAACTTATCTCTTTGGGAAACCCTGAGCCTTTGGTTGTTAATCCAAGATCCAGAACCCTTATGAGCCCAAAATAATTCATTCAAAATTGGGTTATATGTAACACCAGCAATAATCTCTCCTTTTTGCATCAATCCAATGGTTACTGCAAAGTAACCATTTCCATGTATGAAATTTTTTGTTCCGTCAAGTGGGTCTGAGATAAACACAGGAGTATCACCTTTAAGCTTATCTAAATCTTCAGCACTAAAAGTCTCCTCGTCAATTTGAAGAAAATCAGGTCTATCTTTTCCCAAAGTATAACTGATAGTTTCAGATGCTCTAATATCTGCAGAGGATACAAAATCATTTTTATCTTTTTTAGAAATTTGAAGTTTCTCAAGCTCTCCAAAATCTCTTATTAAAGATTTAGCAGCATTCCTACATGCCTTTTCCATAACAACAATTACTGGTGGGACAATAGCCATAGAAAAAATTATTTTGCTTTTTCTATGTAAGTTAATTCAGACGTGTTTATTCTAATTTTGTCACCCGTTTCAATATGAGGTGGAACAGTAACTCTTACACCGTTAGTTAACAATGCTGGTTTATATGATGAAGATGCTGTTTGTCCTTTAACAACAGCCTCTGTTTCGGCTATTTGTACTGTAAGACTTTCAGGAGGATTAACATTCATTGGTTTTTCATCATAAAACTCAATAGAGACTTCCATTCCATCTTCAAGAAATTTTGCTGTATTTTCATTCACTTGACTAATATTCATAACTATTTGCTCATAGGTTTGGTTATTCATAAAAGTAAAATCCTCTCCACTACGAAATAAAAATTGATGATCTATCTCTTCAGCGCGAATTTTTTCAAGAGACTCTGAACTTCTAAATCTCTCATTTAATTTTGACTGGTTTGAAATATTTTTCAACTCAGCTTGAATATATGCCCCACCTTTTCCAGGTTGTGTATGGGATAATTTAGCGACTTTCCAAAGCGAATTATTATGCTGAATTAATAAAACCACAGCAAGTCCTTTTTCTTTAGCCTCGAAACTAAGTCTTTTAAATTCTTCCATTAATTCAAAATTATGATCAGACCCAGGATAAATCGTAAAACCTATCGCAGCACATCCTAATTTTAATGCATCATTTACACTCCCAGTCACAGCTTGATCAAGAGATGTTGCAAGAGTATTAGAGCTATTAATTTTTAATATGGGCCACGCGATCCTTTAAAGTGCTTATAGGTATGTTATTATCTTCAAATGCTTTTTTAGTTGGGTCTTCTTCTAAAAAATCACTAGGAAGTTTTACTTTAATAATATTTGCCCCCAATAGAGCAGACATGTGTGCTGCATATGAAATTATGTTCATTGCTGTTTCACCTTTTTTGCTAATCTTTGAACCTCTCGCATAAGCCCATAAAACCACAGCAAGTCCTTTTTCTTTAGCCTCGAAACTAAGTCTTTTAAATTCTTCCATTAATTCAAAATTATGATCAGACCCAGGGTAAATTGTAAAACCTATTGCAGCACATCCTAATTTTAATGCATCATTTACACTCCCAGTAACAGCTTGATCAAGAGATGTTGCAAGAGTATTAGAGCTATTAATTTTTAATATAGTTGGAATTTGACCATTATAATTCCCAGAACTCGTTTGCAGTAAACCAAGAGGAGCAGCATAAGCAGATAAACCAGCATCTATTGCAAGTTGGTGATGATAGTTTGGATCGTAAGCTGGGGAATTTACAGCAAAACTTCTATCGGGCCCGTGTTCAAAACCTTGATCGACAGGTAAAATTATCATTCTTCCAGTTCCGCCTAACTTTCCATGTCCCAAAATTTTCATAAGATTTGATCTCACTCCAATATTTTCGTGAGTGTAGTTTGATATAATTTTTCTTGTAGTATTTGTTACTTTCATAATAGCTCCTATAAATTACACACTTGAGCGGTTGTCTCAAGCATTCTATTTGAAAATCCCCACTCGTTATCATACCAAGTCAATACTCTACCAAAATTATCTGACACCGTTGTTGTTTCACTTAAATCTAAAATAGAACTCCTTGCGTCATGATTATAATCACTAGATACTTTAGGGTCTGTATCCACCCCTAAAATACCTTTAAGAGAGCCATTTGCATATTCTTGGAATTTATTATTTAAATTTTCAATTGTGATATTTTTTTTCGTGTTAAATTTAAAATCTACTAGAGATACATTTGGCGTTGGAACTCTTATAGCTGTGCCATCTAATTTTCCATTTAAATGAGGAAGAACGAGACCGACAGCTTTTGCTGCACCTGTGCTTGTTGGTATAATGTTACTTGATGCTGCTCTTGCTCTTCTAAGATCTTTATGAAATGTGTCTACTGTATTTTGATCTCCTGTAAAAGAGTGAATAGTTGTCATATATCCATTTTCAATTCCGAACTCTTTATCAATTACAAAAGCTACAGGAGCCAGACAATTAGTCGTACACGAGGCATTAGAGATTATTTGATGATCAATATTAATATTTTCGTTGTTAACTCCTTGTACAACCGTTATATCAGCACCAGAACATGGAGCAGAAACTATAACTTTACTTGCTCCGCTTTCGATATGAGACATTGCCTTTTCTTTAGATGCAAAAACACCTGTGCACTCTAAAATGATGTCGACATCCTTATCTTTCCATTTCAAATCTATAGGGTCCCTCTCAGATGTTACAGTAACTGTATTTTTTTCTATTGAAAATTGTTCATCGGAAACTTTATTAATTTCCTTATTGAGAGGTCCATGGATACTATCATATTTAAGTAAGTGAATATTAGAGTCAATATCAGCTAAATCGTTTATATAACTTATTTCATATTGATCTCTAAATTCATTTAATCTCTCCAGGAATGCTCTATAAACAAGTCTGCCTATTCTACCAAAACCATTAATTGCTACTTTTTTTTTCATTTTGTTCTAATTTTCCTAATTATTTTACTAGATACAGTTTCTGTTGTTAAACCAAATTTTCGAAAAACTTCATTCCCGGGTGCACTAGCACCAAAATTATCTAATCCAAATATATTTTCATATTTTGTGTACTTATTCCAATACATTGTTGATCCAGCCTCAATTATAAAAGTTTCACTAGAATTTGATTTTAATAAATTGTTTTTAAAAGTTTTTGATTGTTTTTCAAACACAGAAGTTGATGGCATTGAAATAACTTTTGCAATAATACCATCACCTCTAATTCTTACTGCAACGTTGACAGCTAAAGATACTTCTGAACCAGTTTTTTTATTTGAAATTTGAGGCAGATTTTGTCTTGAAAGGCATATAAATGAAGGTGCATCATTGATTTTTAAAGCTTCTCTCCAACAAACAATTGTTTCTTTAAGATCGCAGGGTCTAAAAACATAACTATTTGGTATGAGTCTTAACATATTAATTTGTTCAATAGGTTGATGAGTAGGACCATCTTCACCTAATCCAATAGAGTCGTGTGTGAAAACTTGTATAGGATTAATTTTCATTAGTGCAGCTAAACGAAGACTTGGCTTCATATAATCAGCAAAGCTCAAAAAAGTTCCTGAATATGTTTTGTAAATTTTGGTAGCAGCAATACCATTCATTATGGCAGCCATACCATGCTCTCTTACACCATAATGGATATATTGTCCCGTTGTGTTCATGCTATCCATTACAGACATTTCTTTACCTTTGGTATTATTGGATCCAGTTAAGTCTGCAGAGCCTCCGAGTATCGGATGATCTTTTTTGAAATAGTGTAATATTGCTTCAGAGGATTTTCTAGTAGCCTGATCAGACTTAAAATCTTTCAAATCTGTTTCTATTTTATTAAATAACTTATCTATGTCTTTATTTGATAAAGTTGTGTGAGATATTGATTTAGTTTTTTTGTATATTTGTAAATTTTTGGTGGGTGAATTTCGCCACATCTTTAAAAGTTTATCTGGAATTTGAAAAGGTTTTTCATTCCAAGATAATTTACTTCTAGTTAATTTCACCTCCTCTGAACCTAAGGGTGAGCCGTGTGATGATGCTTTTGCAGACTTATTTGGAGAACCAAATCCAATTGTTGTTTTAAAATTTAGCAAACAAGGGACTTTTGATACTTGTGCTTTTTTTAAAAGTTTATAAATATTTTTATGATCATGACCTTTTCCGCTATGCACCTCCCAATTTACCGACTTAAATCTGAGGTTTGTGTTATCGCTAAAAGCTAGGTCTGTGGATCCATCGATACTAATGTTGTTGTTATCGTATATTAGTATCAAATTATTAAGTTTTAAGTGCCCAGCTAGACTTATTGCCTCTTGGCTAATTCCTTCCATTAAACAGCCATCACCACAAAAAACATATACCTTTGGGGCTTTAGATAATTTTTTCTCTTTTGAAAGCTTTTTAAGGGCTATGGCCATTCCTACTGCATTCGAAATACCTTGTCCAAGAGGACCAGTCGTTATTTCTATTCCAGCATCTGGTTCATATTCAGGATGTCCCGCTGTGATATAGCCCAGTTGTCTAAAATTTTTAATTTGAGAAATTGTCATTTTTTTATAACCGGTGAGGTATAAAAGTGAGTAAAGCAACATCGAACCATGCCCATTAGATAAAACGAATCGATCTCTGAGTAACCAGTTTGGATCTTTGGGATTATGAATAAGAAAATCGTGAAAGAGCACTGTGGCAATGTCAGCCATTCCCATCGGCATACCAGGATGACCAGATTTTGCTTTTTCTACCGCATCAATTGATAAAAATCTGATACAGTTTGCTAATTTAGTATAATTTTTCAATGGAATAACTTTTCTTAATAACTAATAATTAAAGTATGAACGAATTTCAACAACAAATACTTCAAAAAATCGAGCAAATTGCATCAAAACTTCAGAATTATAAAATTAATAACCAAGAACTAATCAATGAGAAACAAGAATTAAAAGCCAAGGTAGAATATTTAGAGAGAAGAGAGTCAGAATTAGTAACTGAATTAGAAAATAACAAACTTGAGCTATCTGAAAAATCTCAACTTATTGATCAAGCAACTAATAAAATTGAGGAATTACTCGGATCAATAGGTATAGATGGCTAATTTAACTTTAACAATTGGAGGAAGACCACTAAAAATACAATGTTCCGATGATAATGTTGAAACAGTAAAAGAGATTGCTTCCTCTATTAGTAAACTTATAGAAGATGAGAAGAAAGA
>LUMQ01000062.1_pt1 | contig 33147 bp, 36 predicted proteins | sample 729621 | NCBI WGS metagenome assembly LUMQ01 (sample SAMN03860259, study PRJNA289734) | marine metagenome | biome: seawater column; feature: ocean; material: water; isolation source: Red Sea water column Station 12 - depth 25m | place: Saudi Arabia: Red Sea | collected 2011-10-15 | depth 25 m | reverse complement strand
GGAGTATTTGGCTCAGGAGCTGTTATGACCGTGGTTAGTTACTTTTTGATTGGTAGACTAATCGAAAATCCCGTTGCTTTAGCTGATGGATACCAAAATGTACAAGCGCTTGATTTATTCCTTGCTACTGTAGTAGGTTTAGTTTCAGGAATTTTAATCGGAGTATTAACAGAATATTATACTTCCGATCATCAGAAACCATCACAAAATGTCGCAGCCTCAAGTGAAACAGGATCAGCAACAAATATTATTTCCGGCTTAGCAAATGGAATGTTTTCAACTGCTTTGCCAGTATTAGTAATTGCACTTTCCATTCTTGGAGCATATCACTTTGCTCATCTATATGGTATTGCTTTAGCTGCGCTTGGTATGCTATCAACAATTGGAATTCAATTAGCAGTCGATGCTTATGGTCCAATTGCAGACAATGCTGGCGGTATCGCTGAAATGGCAGAACTTCCAAAAGAAGTTCGTGAAAGAACTGATAAACTTGATGCTGTGGGTAATACTACTGCAGCTATTGGTAAAGGTTTTGCGATTGGTTCTGCTGCTTTAACATCTTTAGCGCTATTTGCAGCATTTAGAGAAACAGTTGGTGGTTTAACCTTAGATATTAATAATCCTCAAGTTATGGCAGGTCTATTAATCGGATCATCATTACCATTTGTATTTTCAGCTCTTGCAATGCAGGCGGTTGGAGATGCTGCTTTTGAAATGATTGAAGAGGTTAGAAGACAATTCAGAGAAATAAAAGGTCTGCTTGATGGAAAAGCAAAAGCAGATTATGCTAAATGTGTTGATATTGCTACTACAGCTGCAATCAATAAAATGGTACTACCTGGAGCATTGGCAGTATTCACACCAATTATATTTGGCTTGGTATTAGGTCAAAAAGAAATGCTTGGTGGTATTTTAGCTGGAGTGACAGTAACTGGTGTTTTACTAGCAATCTTTATGTCAAATGCTGGTGGATCTTGGGACAATGCAAAAAAATACATTGAATCTGGTAATCATGGCGGAAAAGGAAGTACAGCACATAAAGCTGCAGTTGTTGGTGATACAGTTGGGGACCCTTTTAAAGATACTGCGGGACCATCACTTAATATTTTAATCAAATTAATATCAGTGGTATCGCTTGTAATCGCACCACTTATATAATGGAGAAAATAATGAATTATTATGAAGTACTATATATTTTGAACCCAAACTTTAGCAAAGAACAAATTGCTGGAGTAATGAGCGAAGTTTCTAGCTTCGTCGAAAAGAAGAAACATGGAATCGTTAATCACGATTTTTGGGGCAAAAAACAATTAGCATATAACGTTAAAAAACATAAATATGGAAACTTTGTATTGCTAAATACAGAATTTAAAGATGCAAACTTTGTAAACGAGTTTAAAGTATTTTTAAATCTGAATAAAGAGGTTATGAAATACATGATCATCAAATTAGATGAAAAGCCTTCTAAAGAAGCACAACAAGAAGTAAGTGCTGAAGAAGAAGGCAAGGTACAGGAGGAAAATTAATGTTATCAAGTAGAAAAAAATCCTGTTATTTTAAAAGGAATAACATTCAAGAAATAGATTATAAAGATGTTAAGCTCTTAACAAAATTTATAAATGATCAAGGAAAAATAACTCCACGAAGAGTTACTGGTACAAGTAGTAAAATGCATAGAAAGCTTGTATTAGCAATTAAAAGAGCAAGGAATATTGCATTACTTCCATTTGCTGCAGTAGATAGGGATTAAAATGAAAGTTATTTTAAAAGAAGATGTACAAAATCTAGGACAGCAAGGTGATGTTGTTGAAGTAAAATCTGGATATGCTAGGAACTACTTAATGCCTCAGAAACTTGCTATTCTGTTTACTAAGCAACAGAAAAAGAGCATTGATGAAGCTCATAGAGTTGAAGAAAGAAAACTAGAAAGAGAAAAGGATCAACTTGAATCAGTATTGAAACAAGTTGAAGACCTAAGCTTATCTCTTAAAATGCAATCTGAAGAAGACAGTAAGCTTTTTGGTTCCGTCACTAAGCTTGATATTGTAAAGCTTTTAGAGGAAAATGGTATTACTATAGATAAAAAATATGTTGATTTATCTTCCCCAATTAAAACTTTAGGCGAACATAAAGTTAATATTATGTTTACAAAAGAAATGTCTGCAAGCTTCACTCTTACAGTTGAAAAAGAAGACTAAGCTCTTACAGACTTAATAATCTTTTTCTGAGAATTACACTTGTTACAAAAGATAACCATATCTTTGTATTCAGACTCTTGATGTTTGCAGTTCTGATCAGTATTACAGCCATAAATATAGCGATAAACATCTTGAACTTCTTTTTCAATAGAGTTGGATGCTTTTCTGAGCCAGTTTCTAAAAAAAGCCTTATAGTCTTTTTTGCGTTTTTGATTAGCTTGAAGCCAATCAAGCATTTTTAATAATTCAAACTCAATATCAACTGATGGAAATTTCTGAGCCCATTCATCAAGGTTATTTTTAATATCACTAATTTGATCTTTTTTGTTAGGAAGCTTTCTTTTGCTTACTGGATCAAGCTTGTCTAACCTTGATTCTAATGCTTCAATTCTTTCCAACAAAATTTCTATATCAATTTTTTTTGTCATAATTAGTTTTTTTTGTAAAACATTAATTCATTAACTATTTTTAATGCATTAACAATAATTTATTAATTAATTTGTAATATCAGTTAAAAATTTTAATTATGATAGATAAAACTGACATATTGATACTTAAGATCATGCAAGAGGATGGAAGAGCATCCGTAAGTGAAATAGCAAAAAAAGTAAAGCTTTCAATACCTGCTGCTGGTGAACGAATAAAGAAACTTTCTGAAAAAGGTCTTTTAAAAAAATTTGCTGCTATTTTAGATCATAAAAAAGCTGGATTAGATTTAACAGCGTTTGTTTTTATTGTCAGTGAACACTCTGATCACTATTCAAAATTTGTTGAAGAAGCTAACAACTGTAAAGCTGTTCTTGAGTGCCATTCAATTACCGGAGGGGGTTCACATATTTTGAAAGTAAGGGTAGAAAATTCACAGGCACTAGAAGATCTTTTATATGAAATACAAAATTGGCCTGGAGTTTCAAGAACTCAATCTAACTTAGTTCTTTCTACATATAAGGAAGAAACATCAATTGACCTTAATATATTAGGCAAAAAATAGTAAATAGATAAATAATTAATTCTTTTTTTCTGTTTTTATAAATATATTTTGTGGTTATTAACATTTCAATTTTTCAATAAAGGGGTAAAAATGAAAGTAAAAGCAGAATATATTTGGATTGATGGATATGAGCCTACTGCCAATTTAAGATCAAAAACTAAAGTATTGGATGGAGCAGTATCTTCAGTTTCTGAACTACCAACTTGGGGTTTTGACGGGTCAAGCACATTGCAGGCAGATGGAGGAGATAGTGATTGTTTACTAAAACCAGTGTGGATGTGTCCGGACCCAATTCGTGGTGGGGAAAATATTTTAGTCATGAATGAAGTTTGCAATCCTGATGGTACACCTCATAGATCAAACTCGAGAGCTGCTTTAGTAGAGATTGCAGAAAAATTTAAAGAACATAAACCTTGGTTTGGTATCGAACAGGAGTACACACTTATGGATGGTAAGCAACCAGCAGGATGGCCAGAAGAAGGATTTCCTGAAAGACCCCAAGGACCTTATTATTGCAGCGTAGGATCTGAAGATGTTGCTGCTCGCTCAATGGTAGAAGATCATCTAGATTTATGTTTAGAAGCAGGACTTGAAGTATCAGGAATCAATGCTGAAGTAATGTTGGGACAATGGGAATATCAAGTTGGACCTTTACCTGCTTTAGAAGTTGGCGATCAATTGTGGGTAGCAAGATGGCTTCTTGAAAGAGTTGGTGAAGAATATGGCCTAAGAGTAGAACTACACCCTAAACCAATAAAAGGCGATTGGAATGGTTCTGGAGCACATATCAACTATAGTACAGAATCTATGCGCGCGGACGGAGGGTTGAAAGTAATTGAAGAAGCATGTGAAAAACTCGGACAAAACGTTGATAAACATATAGCAGTTTATGGAGATGCTAATGAGGAGCGTTTAACCGGAGATCATGAAACATGTAGCATCAATGAGTTTAAGTATGGCGTAAGCGATAGAGGAGCATCAATTAGAATTCCAATGGGAGTAGCAAACGATGGCAAGGGATATTTAGAAGACAGAAGGCCCGCATCAAATGTCGACCCATATAAAGCATGCGCTGCTTTAATAGACACAACTTGTAGTTAAATTATTAAATTGTAGCTTGTGATGCATAACGAGCTACTAAATTGGTTTTATCTAAATAAAAGGAATCTCCCATGGAGACATGGGAGATCACCATACCGTGTTTGGGTTTCAGAAATAATGTTGCAGCAAACCCAAGTCAAAACTGTCATACCGTACTACAAAAAATGGATAAAAAAATATCCCACATTAAAGTCATTTAAAGAGTCCAACTTTGATGATGTAATTAAACTCTGGGAAGGATTGGGATATTATACTAGATGTCAAAATATGTTCAATGCAGCAAAATTAATCAAATCATCTTTCCCAAATAATTATGAAGACTTAATTAAATTACCAGGCATTGGTGATTATACTGCAAAGACCATTCTAGCAATAGCTTTTAAAAAAAAATCAGTTGGTGTTGATACAAACCTTGAGCGAATTGGCTACAGAGTTTTAGGTTTGAAGAAAAAAACAAAAAGGAATCAAAAAAGAGTTATAAGATTTTTAGAAGAAAATCAATGCACAAACAATCCAGGAGATTATAATGAAGCATTAATGGATTTAGGTAGTTCTTTATGTAAAGCGAATATCACACATTGCAATGAATGTCCTCTAAAAAGTATATGTAAAGCATATGCAAATTCATCCCCAACATCATACCCAACACCAAAAGCTTCAAAAAAAATACCTATTTACGATATCGCCATTTCAGTAATTGAATATGAAAATAAAGTTTTAATTACAAAAAGACAGAATACAAAGTTTTTATCTGGTTTATGGGAATTTCCGGGAGGGAAAATTGAAAAACATGAAACAGCTTTAGAAGCAATTATACGCGAAGTTAAGGAGGAAACAAATCTAACCATATCAAATCCACTTTTTTTAGGAAACGTATCACATAAATATTCACATTTTGGAGTTAATATTTCTTTGTTTATATCATTTCCTAAATCAATAAAACATCTCAATCTATCCCAAGAATACCAATGGATTAGAATGAAAGATATTTTGAACTTCCCACTGCCAAAAGCAAATCATAAAATGTTAGATATTCTTAAAAAGTTCAATTAAAATAGCCGGAATGATAAAAACAATAATATCTGCAATAGTATTTATTTTATTCTTACCATTATTTACCTTGTTTTTAATAACAGGTATTGTATGCTCATACTTTACGCATATGAGGAACGCATACTATCCTTTAATACCTTTTTCTAGCAGGTTGTTAATGTTAGTTTCTTTTCAGCAGTTTAGTGTTAAAGGTCAAGCACCTAAAAAAGAAAATGGTCCATATATTTTTATGTTTAATCACGAATCTATGTTTGATGTTTTTATGTTAGGGGGATCTATTCCTTACTATATTAATGCGATTGGCTGGGAAGGAGTATTCAAATGGCCCCTATTTGGTTTTTTTGCTAAAAGATATGGGGCTTATGCAGTAACACACGATAATACAAATAAAGCTATTAAAACCCTCAAAGCAGCAGAAAAAATTTTGGTTGAAGATGGGGATTCTATGATATTATCTCCAGAGGGTCAAAGGACGCTCACTGGAGAATTAGGTGAATTCAAAAAAGGTGTATTTCATTTTGCAAAAAGTACAAATGTAGCATCGATTGTTCCTGTTGGATTAATTGGTGCTTACAGAGCGAATGTAAGAAATAGCTGGATTGTTAATCCAGGAAAGCTTACTACAGTTTTTCCTGCAATACCACATAATCCAGCTAGTATACCAAACAATAAAAATATTTCATGAATACTCATGAATTCAGCCAAAAAACCTATAATACCACTTGAGACTGCTGTCATACTTAAGATGGAAACAGAAATGATTGCAAAGATTCTACCCAGCAATTTTTCTGGTATATTTTTTTGCATAATTGATACCCTTGAAATAATTAAAAAAGGAATCCCTATGCCATGTACACATGACCAAAAGTTTAATTGTGTCATGGTTTCGATAAAGTAATAAAAGCAAAAACTCGCGCCATCGATAAATAGACCCAATAGAAACAAGGTTCCATGATTGAACTTATGACCAATTTTATAAACAGTAGCAGTTCCTATTAGCATGCCAAGACCAACAAATGCTTCAACAAGCGCAAAATCAGAGGCTGTTCCTCCTAAATAAAGTTTAACCAAAATTGGTATACCAACAATAGCAGGGCCCATAACAAATAGGTTGCTCAGCAAAGTCAATAAGATTATGAAAGCAAAGGTTGTATGTTCTTTAAGATATAGTATGCCTTCCTTAGTTTTGTTAAAAATCTTCTTAAAGTTGACTTCTTCTTTTTCAACTTCATCTTTGGGAGCAAGAGAAGTAATGAAAGCCGCTATAAAATAGAAAATTAGACAGAAAAGAAATAAATTTTCTACATCATACACAGTCAATAGCTGGGCAGCAATAATTGGCCCTATTAACACAGCTGTTTGCCAAGAAATATTCACAATTGAGTTTGCTTTTAAAAGACCATCTTTTTCAATTTGCGTTGGTAGGTATGCATTAAACGCGGGCACCATCGGTAACCCAAAAGCATTATGAAAAAATGCAATTAAAACAATAACCCAAACGGATTTTATATCAAAAAAAAATAGTATTGGTATTAGCGTCAAAATCAATCCCTGCATTATTGTTGCAAAAGATATCATCCTAGTTTTTGAAAAAAGATCAACAATTGCTCCAATGAACAGCCCACAAAGTATAGCCGGTAAGTAAGATGTCATTGCAACTAAACCAGTAATTCTTTCAGAGTTGGTTAATTCTAAAACAAGCCATATAAATGCTACATCATAAATAGCCCTGGCTATTGAATTCATTAACGGTACTGACAGTAAAAATAAATTTAAGTTTTTTTGTTTGAACATCGGACTGAAACTACGTATAATTAACTTAATTATGACATACATTATAACAGATCCTTGTGTTGGAACATGCGACACAGCATGTGTTGAGGTTTGCCCTGTTGATTGCATTCATGGTCCTGATGACCCTGAAGGATCAGGCGAAGAGGCAAAAGAAGACGGTTACGACGCTACCAATAAACAATTATATATTAATCCAGAAGAATGTATAGATTGTGGGGCTTGTGAGCCAGAATGTCCTGTTGATGCTATTTACGATGAAGACGAAGTGCCTGAAGAGTATGATTCATCAATCGATAAAAATTATTCTTTTTTTGGTCAAGAAAGATAAATTGATAATTTTATAACATTTTATACATTCGTTATCTATTTTTACAATCATACAATAATATAGTAAATGGATAAAAATCAAATATTAGATCAACTCAAACAAATTAACTATCCAGGGTTTAATAGAGATATTGTTTCCTTTGGAATGGTTAAAGATGTTGTTATTGATCAAAGTACCATCACAATAATTCTTGCTATTTCTTCCTCAAATGAAGAAAAAAAGAATCAACTGGTTCAGGAAATATCTGATAATATTAAAGTAGATAGTTTTGAGATTAAAATTAAAGTTTTGGATCAAGCACCCAGAAAAACTGTTGATACAAGCAATAAGGACGCAAATGTCCAAGGAAATATTAAAAATATTATCGCTGTTGCAAGCGGAAAAGGTGGTGTAGGAAAATCTACTATTGCATTAAATTTAGCAGCAGCATTATCAAAAGCAGGACATAAAACAGGACTGTTAGATTTAGATATTTATGGCCCTTCTTTACCAATCACCATGGGAATTGTTGAAAATCCAGAGGTAAATGATCAACAAAAAATCATACCAGTGATAAAAGATAATTTAAAATTAATGAGTTTTGGTTTTATAAGTGGAAATCAAGCTCCGGTTGTATGGAGGGGGCCTCTTGTGGCTAAAATGACTGAACAGTTTTTTAGAGATGTAGTATGGGGGGAATTAGATTATCTAATATTAGATCTTCCACCAGGTACTGGAGATGTTCAGCTAACCCTTTCACAAAAAATTCCTTTAGATGGAGCAATCATTGTAACAACGCCAAATGATATTGCATTAACTGATGTTCGCAAAGGAGCAGATATGTTTAGTAAAGTGAAAACACCTTTATTGGGAGTAGTAGAAAACATGTCATTTATGCAAATCAGTGGAAAACTTCAATCCTCAAATGCTGATTTATCTGATGTTGAGCTGTATATTAACGAAAAGAAAATATCTCTTGAAGATGATAAATCATTCAATTACAAATTTCATCTCTTCAAAGAAGGAGGAGGGCTTAATGAAAGCCAGCGTCTTAATGTTCCACTTTTAGGACAAATTCCATATTCAGAAGACCTAATGTTATCTATTGATAAAGGGGAACCTTTAGTTTTCTCAAACGATAAACACCCTGTATCGGAAATTTTTAATAAAATTGCACAGAGCCTTGAAGAGAAGCATGAGTAAAAACTCCATTAATCATCTTGCAATTATAATGGATGGTAACGGTAGATGGGCTAAACAAAAAAATCATCCAAGAACTTTTGGTCATGAAACTGGAGCGCAAACCGCAAAAACAATCATAAATGACTGTGTTAAAAAGGAAATACCACATCTTACACTTTATACCTTTTCCAAAGAAAACTGGTCAAGACCAAAAGAAGAAATAGATATTTTAATGGTCTTGCTCTCTACAATGCTTGAAAAAGAAACTGAAAATATGTTAAGGAACAATATTAGGTTTAATATCGTAGGAAAAATAGAGGATTTACCGGATAAAACAAGGGATTGGGTATTATCTACAATAGAAAAAACAAAAAATAACACAGGACTAATTTTAACTTTAGCGCTTAGCTACGGAGGACGACAAGAGATTGTTGATGCATTCAATTCATTGATAAAATCGGACGTAAAAATTATTAATGAAGAAATCCTTAAAAATCACTTATATTGCCCTGAACTGCCAGATCCAGATATGATAATCAGGACTGGGGGTGAATATAGATTGAGCAATTTTTTACTATGGCAATCAGCATATTCAGAAATTTATGTTTGTAATAAAAATTGGCCAGATTTTGATGTAGCAGAACTTGAAAAAGCTTTAAAAGAATATGATAACAGAAATAGAACATTTGGGAAAGTTTAGAAAATGAATTTTGCGAAAATATTTATACTATTTTTATGTTTTTGCGCGCAGATATTTGCTCAGCAAGTAACTCTTTACAGAGTAAATGTTGAAGGTAATACTACTACTTCTGACAAAATGATCAAATATTCTGCTGGCCTAAGGGATGGTACACAAATTCAAAGATCAGATATCTCTACTGCAATTACGAGATTATGGGATTTAGGCTTATTTGAGGATGTAAATATTGTTTTAAACAACGAATCACAATATGGGGTAGAAATAACAATCAAAGTTTCAGAGAGCCCAATTCTTAATCAGGTTTTGTTTGAGGGTATGACCGTTCGAGAAGGAAGATTCAGAGAAAAAATTGAACTTAGGTCTGGGCAGCGTATTAAGCCAAATTCAATTGACAAAGCTGTCAGAAAAATCACGGAAATATATAAAGATGACGGATATTTCAACGTAGAAATATCTTCTTCAGTTGTTGTTCCTCAAGATACAATCGTGAGAGTAGATTATCCAAGAGACGTTTTATTTACTATTAATGAAAACACGAAATATAGATTAAAGAATATAACTTTTAATGGTAATAAAAGTTTTTCAGAAAGAAAACTTAGAAGAGAGTTAACAAATACCAAGCAAAAAAAATGGTGGACATTTTGGGTAAAGAATTTTGATCCTAAAACATTTACAGAAGACAAAGAGACATTATCAACTTTTTATCAGAATGAAGGTCATCGAGATTTTAGAGTATTAAGCGATAGCTTAATTGTTAATGAAGATGATGCATCATTAACCCTTCAAATAAATATTGAAGAGGGACCAAAATATTTCTTTAGAAACTTCATTTTTGATGGCAATCAAATTGCAGAAGAAGATGAGTTAAAAAGACTTCTGGGCATTCAATCTGGAGATATGTTTTCCAAAGAACAGTTTGACAAATCAGTTTATGAAAATATGATGAGTACCTATCAAGATAAAGGATATATTTTTAGCAGTGTGACACCTGAAGTTACTCCTGCTGGAAAAGATTCCTTAGATGTTAAGTTTGTTTTTAATGAAGGTAATAAGGTATATGTAGAAAATATTTTTGTTTCTGGAAATGAAAAAACTAGAGAAAATGTTATTAGAAGAGAATTAAAGCTTTATCCAGGAGATGTTTTCAGTAGATCTAAACTGATGAGGAGTCAAAGAGATATATGGATTTTAAATTATTTTGATAATGTGATTCCTGATGTAACCCCAATATCAGACGATAAAGTAAACCTTGATTTTGTTGTTGAGGAAAAAAAATCAACGCAAAGAATAAATGCTAACCTTGGCTTTACGGGTGAATACGGTATAACTGGGGGGGCAGGTGTTGAGTTTGATAATTTTAGAGGGAAGGGGCAAAAGCTAAATATTGGGGCAAGTACTGGTACCAATTTTTCAATTTATACTACGCAAGAGCCTTCAAAATACAGATCATTAAATATTAGCTTCCAAGATCCAATGATTAATGATAGCCCTTATCTTGTAGGGGCATCTATTTTTTATTCTTTTAGAGGTTCATCTACAAACTATTATTTCCCATTAGATTTTACTGTAGGAGGAGCAGTCGCAAGCTTTGGTAGGAGATTAGAATGGCCAGATGATTTCTTTAGAGTAATGTGGTCAGCAAAGTTCATGCAAAAAGAATATGAAGGCTCACAATCCGATATAGATAATTATATTGGCGGACTACAGAAAACCAGAGGTATTAGTTTATCTCAAGTATTGTCGAGAGATAGTAGAAATAGAGCAGAATTCCCTACCAATGGTTCAACATTTATTTTAGAGAATACTTATTCTGGTGGATTTCTTGGAGGAAACGAGAATTTTCAAAAGCATATGCTAACTCTTGATTGGTTTACTCCTACTTTTTCAAAGTTTGTTTTATATAATTCAGTAAAACTTGGCGTTATTAAAACCATAGATGTTGGTGATGACATACAATCGTTTGTTCCATTTGATGAAAGATTTATTATGGGAGGAAATGGTATACCTTACGGTAATGCATTAAGAGGTTATCCTGATAATGCTATAGGGCCCCAAACTGTTTCAGGTCAAGCAGTCGGTGGTAATTCAATGGGCAGATTTGTAACAGAGCTTAGATTCCCACTTTCTGAAAATCCTGTAATTTATGTAATGGCATTCGGAGAAATGGGGAATGTGTGGAATACATCTGCATTGACAGAGCCGTTTTACATTGATAGATTTAGCTCAATTTCAATGAAAAAGTCTGCTGGAGTTGGTGTTAGGTTTTTTATGCCAGGTATTGGTAAATTAGGCTTTGATATGGGATATGGTTTTGATGATATAAATGGCGATGGAGAAGCCCAAGGTTGGGAATATACTATCACATTTGGGCAAACTTTTTAAATAAGGAGAATAAAGTGTATAAAAAAATATTAACAGTATTATTATTAACAGGAATTGCTTTTTCCCAACAAAAGATTGGTATCGTGTTTTCTGAAAAAATTAGACTTGATTTTGAAGAGTTTAAGGATGTCGAGCAACAATTACAGCTTGAACTAGAAGTTATTCAAAAAGAATATCAATCAATGGCAACTCAATTAGATAGTATGGTTAAAGAGTATGAACAGCAAAGCTTAATGATGTCTGAAGAGCTTAAGAAAGCTAAAGAACAAGACATTGTTGATATGAACAACTCTATGCAAAGCTACCAATTATCTAAAGTTGGACCAAACGGTGAACTCACTAGAAAGCAAGCTCAACTAGAATTTGAATTAGTAGAAAAATTCAAAGCAGCTGTAAATGCTGTTGCAATATCTAAGGGTTTTGATTTGATTATTGATGGATCTCAAGCTTCATTATACACAAAGCCAACTATTGATTTAACGGACGACGTACTATACGAGCTTAGAAAGACCAATCAGTCATCTGAATAATAAGGTTAGCACTTGATTACTCTTAAAGAGTTAGCTGATAAAGTAAATGGAAAGTTGATTGGTGATGGTAGTATTGCTATTTCGACAGTAGATGATTTAAAATCTGCTTCAAATAAATCAATAACATTTGCATTCTTACCTAAGTTTAAAAAAGAAATTTCTTCATCAAGCGCTGCGGCATTTATTGTTACTTCTGATGAAGATTTAAAGGACAACGCTGGGATAGTTGTTGAAAACCCATACTTAGCTATGATAACCATTTTGGATCTTTTTGATAATAGGCCTGTTCCTGTATTTAATATTTCCAAACATTCTGAACTACATGAATCTGTTGAAAAACCACACAACCTTCACATTGGAGCTTTTTCAGTTATTGAACAAGACGTAGTTCTTGGTGAAAATGTATTTATTGGAAATGGTGTGAAAATTAATGCTGGATGTGTCATTGGAGACAACAGTGTTATCTATGATAATGTAGTATTGTATGATAACACCATTCTTGGAAAAAATTGCATTATTAATGCTGGGACAGTAATAGGAAGTGATGGCTTTGGTTATCACACAGTTGGAAATGAACACCATAAAATTCCTCATATAAAAACAGTAATTATTGGTAATGATGTTGAAATTGGGGCTGCATGTACTATTGATAGAGGGTCTGTTCAAGATACAACAATTGGAGATTTTTGTAAATTTGATAATCAGGTACATATTGCACATAATGTGTCAATTGGGAAAGCATGTTTATTTGCAGGAGGAGTTTTTATTGGCGGAAGTACAAAAATTAAAGATTTTGTAACTATAGCTGGGAAGAGCGACATAGGTCCACATATCACTTTAGGTGAAAAATCAGTAATTGCTGCAAGATCATGTGTTCTGAAATCACTTCCAGGCTCTGAAATGTATGCAGGGAATCCAGCGCGACCTATTAAAGAGAAACAAAAAAGAGATGCTATTTATACAAGATTTGAATTACTTGAAAAAAGATTAAAAAAAGATGCCAGCTAAACAAAAAACTATCAAATATTCTGTTTCATGTACTGGGGTGGGGCTTCATACAGGCGTACAAAGCACTGTTACTTTTCATCCTGCTGATGAAAATACTGGAATCAAATTTATTAGAAATGATAAAGGAGATAAAGTTGTAACTCCAGATATAGATAATGTAGTTGATCTAACTCGTGGTACTACAATTGAAGAAAATGGAGTAAGAGTACATACAACTGAGCATGTAATGTCTGCGTGTGCTGGTATGAGAGTTAATAATCTTTTAATTGAATTAAACAGTAAAGAGCCTCCAGTGATGGACGGAAGTTCTAAAGATTTTGTATCAGCTTTAAAAGAAGGTGAAATCATTGAGCAGAATGCACCGGTTGACTTTTTAGAAATCACAAAGCCTGTAGTTTATAATGATGAAGAAAAAGATGTTGAAGTGCTAGCAGTTCCATTTGACGGTTTTAAAACTACTTTTACGATTCAATATGATTTAGAAGATTTAGATGTTCAATACAGTTCAATTCAAAATGCATATACTAACTATGAAAAGCAGATAGCACCTGCTAGAACATTTTGTTTATTGAGCGAAGTCACAGAACTGGCTAAGCAAGGATTAATTAAAGGCGGCAATGTTGGTAATGCAGTAATCATTGTTGACAAAGATATAGATGGAGATGAAGTAAAGTTTTTTATGGATAAGTTTGGTATCAAATTCTACCAAGGATCTCGAGGATTGTATAAATCGCAGCATTTAAGGTTTAAAAATGAGCCAGTAAGACATAAAACATTGGACTTGATTGGAGACTTAGCTTTGCTAGGGAAGCCAATCAAAGGACATGTAACTGCTATTAAAAGCGGACACAAAGGAAATGTTGAGTTTGCACGAATCTTAAGAGAGGAATTTAAAGAACAATTTAAATGAAAGATATAAACTACATTTTAGAAATGATTCCACATCGATATCCTTTTTTACTTGTTGATAGGATTATTGATAAGAAGGACAAAAAAGAAATTAAAACTTTAAAAAATGTTACGATTAATGAACCATTTTTTTCAGGACATTTTCCTAACAAGCCAATAATGCCTGGAGTGCTAATACTAGAGTCAATGGCCCAATCAGCATGTCTAATCATACTGGACTTTATTGATAATCCAGAAAATCATTTAGTTTATTTATCAAAAGTGAACAATTTTAGAATTAATTCAAATGTAATACCGGGTGACCAAATTATTATAGATGCAAAAGTAGTAAATGAAAAGTTAAATTCATTTAAGTTTGAATCTACTTGTCATGTTAATGATAAGCTTGTAGCCAAAGCAGAATTTTTAGCCTCAATGGTTGAAAGATAGGAGATAAAATTAGCAAGATACACCAAACAAATATTATATCAAGCACAGCCAAAATTGGTAACAATGTTGAGATTGGACCTTATAACGTAATTGAAGATAATGTTATAATTGGTGACAACGTAAAGATTGGTAATTTTAATACCATTTCTCAGTTTACAGAGATCGGAAATGATTGTCACATAGTAAATAACAGTAGTATTGGTGCAATTCCTCAAGATAAAAAATTTGGCGGTGAGGATACAAAATTAATTATTGGCGATAGAACAATTATTAGAGAGTTTGTGACTTTAAACAGAGGAACAAATGCAACAGGAGAAACTAGAATTGGTGAAGATGTATTAATTATGACCGGCGTTCATGTTGCACATGACTGCATTATTGGTAATAATGTTATCTTAGTAAACCTAGTTGCATTAGGTGGTCATGTAGAAATTGATGATTGGGCAATTTTGGGCGGAGCAAGCAATGCGCACCAATTTTGTAAAATTGGAAAACATGCTATGGTGGCAGCAAACTCAAAACTTGTACAAGATGTACCTCCATTTATACTTGCTGGTAAACATCCAGTTCAATATTCTGGTATTAACTCTTTAGGTTTGAGCAGAAGAGGTTTTTCAGATGATGAAAAATCTGAAATTAAAAAAGCTTACAGGTACCTTTTTAGATCTGATTTAAATCAATCAGATGCTCTTTCTAGAGTCAAAGAAGAGCTTTCTGATAGTAAGCATATCAATGAAATTCTTCACTTTTATGACTCTAGTAAGCGAGGCATCATTTAATACTTCTGATGAAAAATATTGTTGTAATGGGCTCTACAGGATCGATTGGGATTCAATCATTAGATATAATTTCGAAAAATAATTCCCACAAAGTGATTGGTCTTACTTGCCACTCTAATGCTGATCTTCTTTTTGAACAAACTAAAAAATACTCACCTGATTTTGTTGCAATTGATGTGATTGATTCTTCCCATAATCTTTTTAATCTATGTGAAAAAAATAATATTGAACTTATAACTGGTAATGATGCTTCAAGCAATATACCATTTAGCAACTTAGATTTAGCAATTAATGCTATTGTCGGTACTTCTGGTTTACGACCTACAGTTGAATTAATTAAGAACGGTGTTGATGTCGCTTTAAGTAATAAAGAGTCATTAGTGCTTGGAGGTCATATTATTATGCCGTTGGCAAACAAAAAAAATGTAAATATAATTCCTGTTGATAGTGAGCACTCAGCTATTTTTCAATGCTTGAACGGTGAAAATCAAAAAGAATTAAAAAAAATTATTCTTACTGGCAGTGGTGGGCCGTTTCTTAAGAAACCAATTCATGAATTTGATACTATTACACCTAACGAAGCACTAAAACACCCCAATTGGGACATGGGAGCAAAGATATCAATTGATTCTGCGACAATGATGAATAAAGCATTAGAGTTGGTTGAAGCATTATGGCTTTTCAATATAAAGCTTGATAAGATACAAATTACTATTCATCCACAGTCTATTGTACATTCAATGGTTGAGTTTGTTGATGGTTCTTACAAAGCTCACCTAGGTTTGCCTGATATGAAAGTTCCTATTCAGTATGCATTAACTTTTCCTGAAAGAAAAGATTCCACTGTAGGAAGCTTAGATTTTGATAATTTAAATTTAGATTTTAAAAAACCAGACCTAGAAAGGTATCCAATTTTATCGCTTGTTGAAGAGCTAATTAACTTAGGTGGAAATAGAGTAGCAGCAATGAGCATGGCCAATGATTATATTGTTCAAAAATTTCTTGATCAAAAAATTTCTTTTAATGAAATATTCTCTTTAATTAAAGAAGTTGTTGATGAATTTGCTTCCGATGATTTACCTTCTTTAGAAGAATTATTTATTTTAGATAAAAATATTCAATTATATTTGGACCCTAATTAAAATAATATGATATATATATTAGCATTTATAGTATTAATCGGCGTAATTGTTTTTGTTCATGAGCTTGGACATTTTTGGGCTGCAAGAAGCGTTGGTGTCGGAGTAGAACGTTTCTCTGTTGGTATGCCACCAAATTTTATTGATTTTACAAAAACGGAAAAGGGTTTAGTGGTAGATATATTCTTTTTTGGCCTTCAGGATAAAAAAATTAAGTGGAAAAAAGTATTTTCCACAACTTTCAGTTCATTCAACACACCCTCAGAAACGATATATACAATTGGATTACTGCCTTTAGGCGGGTATGTGAAAATGAAAGGTATCTTAGATGAAAGTATGGATAGCGAATTTAAAGGTGCTGATGATGAGCTTGAATCTAAAAATGCCTTGCAAAAAATATGGGTGATGAGCGCAGGTGTCATTATGAACTTGATATTAACATTTTTTGTATTTGTTTTAATTGGGAATCTGCAAGGAGACACAAAAGTTGAAACTAATGACACTGTCATAGACTATGTGGTACCTGGACAATCGGCTGAGCTTGCAGGGATTATAGCTGGTGATAAAATAATATCCATTGATAATGTTGAGGTTGAAACTTGGAATGAAGCTGTTGCAAATATTTCACAACACCCAAATGAAACAATACCAATCGTTATAGAGCGAAGTGGAGAAATATTATTTTTGGAAGCTTCTTTGGGGTCTAGACCAAATTTATCCACAGGAAGAGTTGATCAACAGGTTGGTACATTGGGGGTATCAAAGTCTCAAGTTCCAGTTGAATTAAATTTTCAAGAGTCAGTTGTGTACGGTTTCAATGAAACGACTTGGGCAATGACTTTAATGACTTCATCACTAAAAATGATTTTTCAAGGAAACGTATCACGAGACGAGGTTGGAAGTGTAATTATGATTGGTGATATGGCTGGTCAAGCAGCGCAAGCAGGCTTAGTACCCTTTCTTTTTCTAATGGCTCTGATTAGTGTTAATCTTGCATACATAAATATTTTACCAATACCTGGATTAGATGGGGGGCATATTGCTTTAATACTCATTGAAGTTTTAATGGGCAGAAAACTATCTGTAAAGGCTAGGATAAGAATTCAATCAATAGGAATGTTTATACTATTATCATTAATGGTGTTTTTGCTTTTAAATGATATTATTCGCGTATTTTTTTAAGTCTTAATTCGATAACCCCGCTACCAAGTTTTATTAATATCTTAGCTGGAACTAAGGTATCATTAATTGACACATAACTCACTTCCATATCACCTTTATTTTTAAGAACTGGTTGTCCATTTTTCACCGGAGATAAAGTATATCCCTGCTTGTTTCCATATGGTGTTTTAATTGTTTGAGTACCAAGATTTTTAATTTCTATTATTCTGCTTTTACCGGCATCAACGATATTAAACTCTTTAGATTGATTAATTGGTATATCATATTCTGATAAAATTAATATTAGTGAGTATGGATCAAAAACGTTGTCTTTTACAATAAATTCTTTACCATTTGTGATTCCTTTTTGATTTCTGATAATAGTTTCAGAATTCTTCTTTTTTCGAAGCTCCCTTATATTTTTATTTTGTTTTACTACATTTAGAGACTCTTGATTTACCCACACATCTATTTTATTTCGGATTTTATATATTGTGTCTCCCAACTTGGTAGTACGAACATTAAAATTTAAGTGGTAAACATTTATTCCATCTATATTTCCTGGAGCCTTTACCGATAAAGAAGCCTCCCCTAGTTTTAGATTTAATACTTCAAGATATACGTTATATTCATATTTTACTTTGGAGTCAAAACGATCATTCTGACTATTTGCCATTAATGAAAATGAGCTTAAAAAAAGGATTATAATTAATTTCATTTAACGTATTCGTTTTATTTCATTCTTTTCAAATATAAAAATTTTTGAAGGACTATTTTTGATTATTCCATCATCAATTAATAAATCAATTTTATCACCAAACTGTTCTTCAATTTCATCTGGAATATATAATGGTTCAGATCCTGTTTTATTAATACTGGTGGTTGTAATAGGTTGCTGATATTCATTTAATACAGTTTTTAGATATTCATGATTAGGAATTCTAAAGCCTATTTTACCATCTTTAGCAATTTTATCATTTAATGATCCAGGAATATATGACGCAATGCAGGTACTACCATCTTTGAGGATTTCTTTTATTTCAAACATTTTATTTGCATCAGCTATAATGTGATTTTTAATAACACTAAAGCTTCCCAATGCAATACTCATTGGCTGTTCTCGCATTTTCATCAGATTTATTCTTTGAATTCCTTCATCATTATTTATGGCAGTACCTAAACCATATATGGTATCTGTTGGATAAGCAATGACTTGATTATCATGTATTGCATTGATGAATATCTCTTTTGCATCAGGATGATGTATTTTAACTCTCTTCATTAGTATGCCCTAACTGACTTCCATCTTTTATGAAACCAAAAATATTGCTCTGGATTATTGATAATTGTTTTTTCAATTTCTGATGTATAATGTTGTACGATATCATTGATACTACCTGAAGTATCAATTTTAATAAATTCCACTTCATAAATATTGTTTTTGTACGTAATGCTTGCATAAATAATAGGACTTTTATTTCTTTTGCTTAGTATAGCAGCGCCGGAGTGTGTTGATGAATCGATTCCAAAAAATTTAGCTTTAACCCCTTTTTTCTTAGCATCTTGATCACTTAATAAAATTAAAATATTATTTTTAACTAACGAATTTTTTAGCTGCTTTACATCACCACCTTTGTAAAGCTGGTCTTCCATAAAATTTTCTCTTATTTGTTTAAAAAAAATATCAGCACCACTGTTATTCTGTTTATAAGCAACACCAGTTAAATTGTACTCTTCCTGACTTAGTGCATAAAATAGTTTATCAAAAGAACCATAATGAGATCCAACAAGTATAATTCCTTTTTTCATTGCATGTGCTGAAGACAAAACCCCTAGATTTTTAAATTTTACTGTACTTGAGCTATAATTTTTTGGAAATGATATAAAATCTAAAAATTCTTTTGTAAAAAATTTATAACACTGCTTCATTGTATTTTTGTACCACTCTTCATTTTTATCTGGGAAAGCCCATCGAAGATTAGTTAATACTGTTTTTTGTCTCATTTTTAGCACATGGAATAGTAGACTATAAATTTTTTTATAGGTAATTTTATAAGCAAATGTTGGAGCATTTCTTAAGTACAAAGAAAACACTTTTAAAAAAAAATACATCTCCATAATGTAAATCTTTGAATTAGCAATGAAAACAAAATTTAAGAACATATTAATCGCTATTACTTTTTTACTTTCTGCATTTATTTTTGCAGAACAAACAAGTAAGAAAGTATATGTTGTACCTATTCAGGATGTAATTGATCTTGGTATACCAGGCTTGGTCACCCGAGCAATCAATTTAGCTGAGACAGATAATGCCTCATTAATAATTTTTGATATCGATACTTTTGGTGGGCGTGTTGACGCTGCTACACAAATAAAGGATGCGATATCATCTACGGAAATTGAAACCATTGCTTTTATTAATCGAAGAGCTATTTCTGCTGGATCCTTAATATCTCTTTCTTGCGATCAAATTTATATGACTGGGGGAGCCACGATTGGGGCTACAAGCGTTGTTGATATGTCGGGATCCAAGCAGTCTGAAAAATCTCAAAGTTATATGAGAGAAGAAATGGCTGCAACCGCAGAAAAATCAGGTAAAAATCCTGATATTGCACGTGGAATGGTAGATGAAGAATTAAGTTTTGAATATCTAATTGTTGAAGGAGATACTCTTCAGGTAGATGATATCGAAGGAAGGAAAGAAGGAAAGCTCATTACACTCACTACTGAGCTCGCAATGAAATATGGAATTGCTGATGGTAAAAGTGAGAGTATTGAAGAAGTACTTTCATCATTGCAAATAGAAGATTATGAGATAATAACTGTAGGTGAAAACTGGTCTGAAAATGTTGTTAGAATATTAACCAATCCTACAGTATCATCACTGTTAACTACTTTTGGTACGATTGGAGTAATCTCTGAATTGTACAGTGCCGGATGGGGCATAGGCGGTACTATTGGTATTATTTGTTTAACACTTGCGCTGGGTGCTGGATATTTAACTCAATTAGCATCTTCAACTGATCTTTTGATAATCTTATTGGGCCTTGTATTATTGTTTGTTGAAGCTATTGCAATTCCTGGATTTGGAGTATTTGGTATCACAGGTATCATTGTTTTGTTTTACGGGTTATACTTATTATTAATACCTGATGTACCTGTAAGTCCTGAAATCTATTCTGAAGCATTAGATGGATTTTCATGGGCAATTGTTGTAGGAATATTTGGTATTATTTTTATTTTAAGATTAATTGGTAAATCTGCGTTTTTTCAAAAGCTAGTGACCAGTGATTCTAATAAAACTACCTTAAAAAAGAATTTTAAAAACAGAAGTAAAGTTGAGTAGTTGTAAATTGTTAATTACTAAAGACTTAAATTTATTTATAAAACATATGAAGGAGGAGTAATGGGACTATATGTTGCCATACCGTTAGTATTATTTATTTTATTACTATTATGGATTGTACCAGTTGGTTTGTGGTTACAAGCTATTTTTAGTATCGGAGGAGGAAATGTGACCATTCTAGGTCTTGTTGGTATGAGATTCAGACGCGTACCACCAGGAGTTATTGTAAATGGCTTAATTGCTGCAAGAAAAGCAGGTCTTGATAATATATCAACTAGCGATCTTGAGGTGCACTACATGGCTGGTGGTAACGTTGATAAAGTTGTTGATGCGTTAATTGCCGCTTCAAAAGCAGGAATTGAACTGACTTATTCCATATCAACAGCAATTGATCTAGCAGGTAGAGATGTATTATCAGCAGTTCAAACAAGCGTATATCCAAAAGTAATTGATGCTCCGATCGATGGGAAATTATCTGCAGTTGCTAAGGATGGTATTGAAGTGCGAGCAAGAGCTAGAGTTACTGTTAGAACCGATATACCAAACCTTGTCGGAGGTGCAACTGAAGATACTATTATTGCCAGAGTTGGTGAAGGTATTGTAAGTGCTATTGGTTCAAGAGAAACATATGAAGCTGTTTTAGAAAATCCTGATTCTATATCAAGAACAGTACTAGAAAAAGGACTAAACAAAGGTACAGCATTTGAAATTCTTTCTATTGATATTGCCGATATTGATGTTGGTAAAAACATTGGTGCGCAATTACAAGCTGACCAAGCAGAAGCAGATCTTAGAGTTGCTCAAGCTAAAGCAGAAACTAGAAGAGCTATGGCTGTTGCATTAGAGCAAGAAATGAAAGCTAAGGTTGTTGAAGCAGAATCTGAAGTTCCTTTAGCTATGGCTGAGGCCTTCAAAAAAGGAAATCTCGGTGTGCTAGACTATTATAAGCTAGACAATATTGCATCTGATACCAGCATGAGACAATCAATTGCTGGTGTCACAGATGACAGTAAAGAAGAATCAGAGGATTAACTTTGGAAGAGTTAATATATTGGGGAATAATTTTCCTATTTTATCTATTTTCTGCCTACAGAAGTAGGCAGAAAAAGGTAGAAGGTGAACAATTTCAAGTTCCAGATCCATTGCCTCAAACAGAAAATAAAACTTCAAAAACAGATTTTAATATTTTTGAATTTTTGGATGAAGCGATGGAAAAATCTGCAGTAGAATTAGATGATAGTTTAACTTCAAATTTTGTTGAACCATCAAAGGATGATTCGCTTACTTCAAGGCAAACAGAACAATCTGTTCAAGCTAGCTATACTGAAGTAGAAGATTTAAATAAAGATAATTATAATCAGGCTTTGAAAAGTTCTTATGATATAAAAGATAAACATTTAAGTCATTTACAATCACGCATTAACACAAAGCAGGTTACCACTCATTCTGAACAAAAATTATTAACATTACAACATAAGTTAAAAAATAAGCCAACCAAATTAGCAATAGTTATGCAGGCAATTTTTGATCCACCTAAATCACAGAGTATTTAAATGAAGTTGTTAATTATGGGACCTCCAGGGGCAGGAAAAGGAACCCAAGCCAAAATTTTAGCAAAGAAATTTAACCTTGTTCATCTCTCAACAGGAGATATCCTTAGAAAAGAAATTGATAAATCCTCCGAAGTAGGGCTTAAAGCTCAAACTTATATGAACGCTGGCAATCTTGTTCCAGATGAAGTCTTGTTAGAAATGATGCAATCAACTTTAACTGAATTAAAAGATTCAGGAGTCATACTTGATGGTTTCCCTAGAACAATTCCTCAAGCAATAGGATTATCAAAAATTTTTCAATCTTTAAATCAAGCAATTGATAGTATTATAAACATCGAAGTTGATAAGAATGTTTTAATCACCAGATTAGTTGAAAGAGCAAAAAAATCAGGAAGAGCTGATGACACAGAAGAGGTAATTGTAAATCGACAAAATGTATATCTAGAGCTCACAGCGCCTTTAATTGAGTTTTATCAAAGTAACATTATTCATATTGATGGTGATGGATCAATTGATAAAGTTACAGAAAGAATTTTAAACCATATTCCGTAATGAATATAATTGGAATTACTGGTGGTATAGCATCAGGGAAAAGCACAGTTTCTTTATATCTACAAGATAAGTACAAGGCATATATTTTTGAAGCAGACAAAGAAGCAAAAGCACTACTCCAATCATCTTTTGTAAAAGATAAAATTCTTCAAGCTTTTCCAAATCTTGAAGACTTCTCTACTACATCTATCGCTCAAGAAGTATTTAAAAACTCAGAATCGCAAGCAAAGATAAATAATATTATTCACCCTATAATAAGTGATTTAATATTAGAAAGAATTAATGAAAAAAAAGATTTACATGATATTTTTGTTGTAGATGCTGCATTAATTATTGAATCAGGAATATTTGAACAACACCAAAAAAGTGGTGCCAAACTTATTTTAGTTATAGCAGATGAAGAATTAAGATTAAAGCGTGCACTTCATAGAGGTGATTTAAAGGAAGAAACGATAAAAAATAGAATACGCTTACAAATGAAAGATGATGAAAAAAGTAAATATTCTGACTATGTTGTAGAAAATAATTCGTCAGAGTTGGAGCTATTTAGCAAAATAGACCAAATTATAACGAAAATAATATGAATAAATTTTTCAAAATATTTTTTACCACTTTATTTATTGTCCATTGTTCTTCTGATGTTAGTTCTGAAGATATTTTAAGTGATAATAATGGGAATGAAAGTGGTGGGGGTTTCACGGGGGGAGGCAACCAAACAATTCCTGAATTAACTGTAGAATTAATTTCTACCTACAATGATCAAACAGCTTCGTTTGCAACTCCATATGGTAGTTTTATGAGAAACTTCATTGTACATACACCTCCAAATTTTGATTATCAAACCGAATCGCTGCCATTACTATTTGTTTTACATGGATATACAGGCAGGGCACCATCAATGAGAGAGTATTCAGGATTTGATCAAATTGCGGACGAAGAAAGATTTATAGTTGTTTATGTTCAAGGGACTAGAGATCAGTTTGGTAATACAGGATGGAATGTCAATGTTGTAGCGAGTTTTCTTGGTGTAGATGATGTAGGATTTTTTAAAGCACTAATTAAATATTTTAAAGCCAGTTATAATATTGATAGTAATAAGATTTTTTCTTCAGGAATGTCATTAGGCGGTTTTATGAGTTATAGACTAGCTTGTGAGTTAGAAGAAATTAATAGCATTGGATCTGTGACAGGGTCAATGGCAGGATATTATCAATGTAACCCTCCTAAAAAATCAAGCATTATCCATTTTCATGGAATGAATGATGCTGTAGTTCCATATAATGGTGTAGAATGGAGTTATTCTGCAAAAGCAGCACATGATTTTTGGAAAAATCATAATCAATGCAATTCACAAAATGAGATAACCATACCAGATTTTAATGGTGATGGCGAGTATACTACGCGCTTAATATCATACGACTGCGAAGATAATAAAAGTGTTGAACTTTATTCTTTAGAGGGGGAAGGTCATACTTGGTGGAAAAAATCATGGGGACACGACATTAATACCTCAGAATTAATATGGCAGTTTTTTCAAAGCCAATAATGATTCATCAAAAACATATAGATTATTTATCAAAAGTAGATAATACATTAAAAAGTATAATTGAAAATAACACAATTCCGAAAATATCAAAGTCCAATGACTACGTTTTAGATTTATATAAGTATATTATCTTTCAACAAATATCTACCAAAGCTGGGAATAGTATTTATAATCGTTTTCTGGAGTATTATAATGCAAACAAAAACAACATCTCAGCTTGGAAACAACAGGAATGGAAACACATTGGATTATCGAGACAGAAAAAAAATTACATTGAGAATATTTTTAGATTAAAAAATGAAATATATGATCTAAAACATGTGAACGATGTAAGAAAAATCTACAAACAACTTATTCAAATTAAAGGAGTTGGCAAATGGACAATTGATATGTTTTTAATTTTCTCAAAAAATAATCTCGATATTTTCCCGGAAGGAGACTTAGCATTAATCAATGTTATTAAAAAAGAATATCAAGTTGATTGCCATGATAAAATTAAAGAAATAGCTAATCAGTGGTCGCCATACAAAACTATAGCAACTTTGTATCTTTGGGAGTCGCTTGACGATGATTTTCCCAATTAAAAAAGTTCATTTGTAAGACAATGAACTGAACCGCCACTTAAATTAAACTGAGATACATTAGTAGAATCAAAAATTATGTTATTTGATAAAGCAAAATCTGATATCTGTTTTTGATTTAATTCTTTGCTTCCAATAAAAAGTCCTGGTAATGTTAGACCGTTCATTGCCGTTCTAAAACTTAATGATGAATTGATATCTTGATGTTCGATTTCTATCAGTTCCCATTGATTTGATTTACAAATACTTCTTAAATCATTTATTTCATTTTTACTGAATACTTCACGAGCACATATTAGTCCTATGCAATCATATTCATTATTAAAAATAGGAGAAATTGAAGTATCTAAATGATAACCACTTGAATTTATAATATAAAGATTAGACACATTAAGTTTTTCTGCCATTTGCTCTGCGCCTCTACGGTTGTTTCTGCATTGACCAGCCAATAGTATATTTTCATTTGGAAGATAAAAGAATTCCCCGCCCTCTGCTATACAATCCTCATCAAGAAACGAAACTCTGTATTGTAAGTCATTTAACGTAGAGATAACATATTCTCCTTCATTCATTCTTTCAGAAAGCTTCATATTACACATTACAATATCTTTATCAGTATTACACAAAAAGTGATCTCGCATAAAAACAAAGTCATATTTTTTACTTTCTTCAAGTTCAGATTTAAAGGGAATGATTATTGTTTCAAGTGAATACTTCTCAAGCACTTTGACTAAATTTCTATGTTCTTCATTCAATAGATCTTGATTAGGTATCGCACCATTGCTCATCATATCATTATCATGATATGCTACTATTCCATTATTCCACCAGCCGTTTTTTGGGAGTGAACTAATAGCAATTGTAATTTCTTTTAAGTTACTCATGTTAAAAAACTTACAATTTTTAAATTAACTTTATAAGATTAAATTATGTTAGTGAACAAAGATATTTTAACAGTAAAAGATTTAAATAAATATTTACCTGCTTTAAAAACAGAGATTGATATTCATTTTCATGAAAAACTTAAAGAGGGATTATTTAAAGTAGACGCATTAGTAGGATTAAAGAAAATTCCAAGCGAGTCTATTGATTTGATTGTCACTGAGCCAGCATTAGACCCTAACAGTGGAATGTCCTATTCATCTTATATTAAGTGGATTGAAGAATGGGTTTCAGAATGTAAAAGAGTTTTAACAGCAAGTGGTTCAATTTATATTATATGTCCTTGGGAATCTTCGTCTCTTTATCACTCAGTACTTGGAAAAAATTTTATCATACAATCAAGAATTACAGCCGAAAGACAAATCGAAAACACTGAACTATCTCAGTGGAAGAACAAAATATCAGATATTTGGTTTGCTACTAAAACAAACGACTATATTTTTAATCAAAATTATATAGTGAATGGCAAAAATATAAATAACCCTAAACCAGAAGAAATTAAGGATAATCTATGGTTTCATCTTGATTATGAAGAAATAGTACATAGAATAGTTAAGGCAAGTAGTTTTAAGCTAAACTGGATTCTTGATCCATTTATGAATGTAGGGGCTGTCGGAGTTGTTGCGAAAAAAAGAGGTAGAAGATTTATAGGCTTTGAAAATAATCAAGACCAAATTCTTCTTGCTATGAAAACAATTAACGAAAGAGAAAAATAATGCTAAAACAGATTGAAAAAGATATGATGGAGGCACTCAAAAATAAGAATAAAGAAAAAGCAGGAGCGTTGAGGCTTTTAATATCTAAGTGCAAAAATAAAGCTATTGAGGTCGGACATGAATTATCTGACTCTGAGGTTATAAAAGTACTTCAAACCGCAGCAAAACAACATAAAGAATCTATTAGAATGTACAAAGAAGGCAATAGAAATGATTTAGTTGAAGCTGAAATGAATGAATTACAATTTGTAGAATCATATTTACCATCAATGATGAGTGAAGAAGAGGTTAGAAGTTTAGTAGAAAATATTATTTCAGAAGTTGGGGCTTCACAAATGTCGGATTTTGGTAAGGTAATGCCTCAAGTGATGAAAAAGGGCGCAGGAAAAGTGGATGGAAATGTAGCCCAATCTATAGTTAAAGAATTACTTTCTTAAATATGATTATTGACATCCTTTTTTTAATGATATTTCTCATCATGGGCGTTTTTGGGATGAGAAAAGGATTTATTGAATCACTTACAGACTTTTTAAATCTTGTTGTAGGAATATCAATTGCATTGTTTTTTTATGTAGATTTATCATTCTTTATCGCAAAATATGTTTCAATTAACCAAACTATTATCATATTCTTTTCTATTGGCGTAATCTTTGTAATATCTCTTATAATATTAAGGTTGTTAACTAGTTTGCTATTATTTTTATTCGATGGAAGTATCTCATCATACAAGATACTAAATATGATTTTAGGCTTTACGTTAGGAATATTTAAAGGAGCATTAAGCTTAGTACTATTTACAGGTATTTTTGAAAATTACATTTCATTGAGGCTTTATGAAATTTTATTTCAACAGTCAAAGATTCTTGTTTTACTGGAACCTATCAAAGACTATATTTTTAGTTAATGAGAAGAATAGCGCAAGAAACAATAAATAGAGTTTTAGAAGAAGTTGATATCTTTGAGGTTGTTTCACAATATGTTGATTTAAAAAAAAGAGGTAAAAACTACTTTGGCTTAAGTCCATTTAGATCTGAAACAAAGCCATCATTTAGTGTAGCTCCAGATAAAAATATGTGGTATGACTTTGGCTCTGGTCAAGGAGGAAATGCTGTACAATTTCTTATAGAATATGAAAAAATTAGCTTTTCTGAAGCAATTCGTTCACTTGCTGAAAAACATAATATTGAAATAATTGAAGTTGGCGATGAACAGCAAAGTAACTTATATGATCAGCTTTATGAAATCCATAATCTTGCAAATCTATTTTTTATAAATAATTTATCTTCAAAAAAAGGAATCAAAGCTAAATCTTACATGAAAGATAGATTTTTTGATGATACGATCATAAAAAAATTTTCCATTGGCTTTGCTATTGATGCTTGGGATGAACTGTATAATGAATTAAAAGATAAATTTGACAACGAAGTTATTGAAAAATCTGGTCTATTTTCAAATGGGAAAAAGGGGTATCTAGATAGGTTTAGAAACAGAATTATGTTTCCATTTTTTAGCCCTTCTGGAAAAGTGATAGGTTTTAGTGGAAGAAGCTTATCAGAAAAAGAAGATGTTAAATATCTTAACTCACCTGAAACATTATTATTTCAAAAAAGTAAAGTTTTTTATGGCTCATATCAAACAATGCCTGAAATTCGTAAGCAAAATTATGTTCTTTTAGTTGAAGGACAGACTGACTTTTTAAGATTATATGAAAAAGGGTTTACAAATGTATTAGCAACATCTGGTACTGCATTTTCGTCTAAACACGCAGCAGCTTTAAATAAATATACAAATCGTGTAATTCTTACTTATGATTCAGATAATGCTGGAATTAATGCAGCAATTAGAACTGGATATATTTTAATGCAAAATGGTTTTGAAGTAAGAGTTCTTGATTTAGGAAATGAACTTGACCCCGATGATTACTTTAAGCTCAAGGAAAATAATAATACTTCCTTTAAACAGCTTATTAAAGAAGCAGTACACCCGATAAATTACATTATTATTAAAAAGAATATATTATCAAAAGGCGCTTCTGATCGATCAAAGTTCTTGAATGAATCCATAGAAGAAATCAAATTGGTAAAAGATGTTATCATCAGAAATGACCTAATCAAAAGATTATCTAACGAGCTCGGAGTTATTGAGAGCGAGATTTTAAATCGCTTTGATCAAATATCTCTTAGAAAGGTTACAGCGAGTAAAGCAACCGATGCAGAAGAAACCTCAATAAGAAACTTTGATTCTAAGTCTGATATTGCTCAGCTAGAAATATTAAAATTGCTAATCCACAATGCAGCATTAGCTGATAAAATCAATATATCGTTATTTGATAATAAACTTTGTTACAATATTGTTAAGTCTATCAAAGATCATAAAGGATCATATAATAATGTTGCTCAACTCCTTGAATTTATAGGCGATAGCCCAGAAGAACGTAATTTGGTTGCAGCCTTAGCAGTCGATAGACCTGAAGAGGAAAATGAATTAATTATATTAAATGATTGTGTTAAAACCTTAGAAGATATATCTATCAAAAAAGAAATTAGCCAGATTAGAAATCAAATTCGCATTGCAGAAGATAATAATCAAAGTTTAGATACTAGCTTGATTCGTAAGCTGGAAGAACTGCAGAAGAAAGTCTCATAAAATAAAAGCCCTCTAAAAAGAGGGCTTTTATTATTTAATAGTCAGATATTCTTCAACTTAGTAGTTGATAGTTACCCCAAAATTAAATTGTTTTGGAGCACCCATACGAACTCTTAAGTTTGCAACGTCTCCAGAACCATCGTAAGCGTCTACAAAGTCACCGATGTATAATTCATCAGTCGCATTGAATATAGAGTAATTAAACGTTACGTCTCTATCCATAATCTCTGTACCATAGCTTAACTGTAAGTTATAGATGGTTTTTCTTTCAGTTTCATAAGCATCATCAGCAAAAGTATTACCTTCACCTAATAGGAATGCTAAGTCCTGAATAGCGCCATCATAACCCCATCTTGGGTACTGTCTAGCAAATGATTCTGCTTCAACAGATGCTTTTAATCTGTTAAAGAAACCAGTTACCATTAATACAGTTTGTGACTGTGGAGCACCTGAAATCATAACATCTTTAACATATAGGTCGAAAGTTTCTGAACTTGTATCGTCACCTTCAATTTCATTATATGTATATGATAAATCATCAGTAAATCTCCAGTCACTTTCATGACCTCTAAGATCTATTCTTAAAACTGGAATTGGCTGATATGCAATAGAGTATTCTAACCCTGTGTGCAATTCGCTTAATCCAGTAATGCTGAAGAATGATTCAACACCGTTTAAGTCTTCAGAAGTACCACTTTGAGCTCTATCAGACCATAGTGCATAGTAGTAATTTAAACTACCAGCCCACTGACCATTTAGTGACTTAAATCTAGTACCTACATCAAACCATGTAGCTGTTTCATTCTCGAAGCCTTCGTTCTTGATCATGTTTACATCATCAATAAGTTTATCTAATGATGGTGTCATAGCAGAGTAACTAACGTTACCAAATAGTTGCCATGTATCATTTAACGCACGACTTCCACCAAGTTTCATTTGATATCCTAACTCAGCATCAGCTTCAATTTTTAAATTATCAAGCGTGAAATGATCTTGTGCTGTGTAGCTAGCAGTTGTAGCACCGAACATTGCAAAAGCGTTTGTTCCTGCACCATCATCATAATTTGCTTGAACATATCCACCTAACCAGTCAACAGTATTAGTGTTGTCATAGTATAACTTGTCACCAAGTGTTCTATGTCTTTGTTCTTCTGTCCAATTTGGATTAGATGAGTTGTAGAAGAAGTCACCACCTAGCAAGTCATAAACTTGACGATAGTGCTCAACTTTAGCAGTTCTGATATCTAGACCTAAAGTCATAGATACAGTGTCTGTCATCTCTTTTTCCATTTTAGACATAATACCATAGGTATACTGATTGTTTCTACTACCTCTTAGGATACCTCTGGACTGATAGCCGTAGCCATCTTTCCATTGTGCATCGGACATGTTACGTGCAATTGTTGCATCGTAATCTCTTGTACCGTTGCTACCCCAAAGGATAGAACCAGCAGAACCAGAACCACCACCTTCACCACCGGAGTAGTAGAAAGAAGTAGCCATTGTTGTTGATTCATCTAGGTTTGAATACCAGTTCAACTGAACAATTGGTTTGTGGAAATAATTATTTCTTTCATTAATCATAGTTGTTGAGCGTTGATCTCTCACTTTATAATTCCAACCATCAAATGGTACCCAACTAGCTACAGCTCTCTTACCAGTGTAAGGAGTTTCTAGATAGTCAGCTCTAGGATTATAATCTAGACCATACTCTGTTCTTAGATCTTCTTCAGCCACACCCATTTCAAGTGCTAATTCATGACTGTAGTTTGAAATACGATTATTCCAAAAGTTTTGTCCATGAAACTGAGGAGAACCTAATGCGATAAACTCTAAACGATTATCGTTGTTTACGGAGTATGATGCATTAAAGTAGTAAGACCATGCATCTGAATAAGTACCTCTAGCAAAAAGCTTGTCAGCAGTTCTTCTTGAAGCTGAAGCCATCATTGCTAGTTTACCATCCATTAATAAACCAGTGTTAACAGTAACAGCAGTTTTTGAGTACTGATGTTCACCGGCTTCTTGTTTTACAACAACGCCTGGTTCAGTTGATGCAGGTGCACTCATAAAGTTCACCACACCACCTAAACTTGGTGTTGCAAGATTAACGGATCCTGCTCCTCTTTGAACCTGAACAACAGATGCAACATCAGCAAGTACACTCCAGTTAGAGAAGTATAAATTACCGTTTTCCATGTCATTCATAGGAACACCGTTAATTAGATATGATGTGTAACGATCGTCAAAACCACGAACGTATACATTTTCATCATCCCAACCACCACCATTTTCAACGTAAACGTTTGGTAGGGTTGATAGAGCTTTTGGCAATCCACGTCCACCTAATCTGAAATCAATATCAGCTTTGGTGTATTCGTTGAATGGGATTGCGTCTGTGTTGTCTACACGTTCAGCAAGTACTTCAACACCGCCTAACGCGACGGATGCTGATTCTAGTGTAAAGTTTGCAGATGCGTTAGAACCTGAAACTCTTACAGTAGCACTTGAAGATTTGTAACCGACAACACTGGCAGTTACTGTGTAGCTACCATCAGGAACATTAATAGAATATCCACCACTTAATGTAGCAGCGGCACCTAATGTAGTTCCTTCAACTACAACATTTGCCCCTGGCAAAGCATTACCATCTGCATCTGAAACAGATCCAGAAATAGTACCTTGACCAAAGAGAGCGCCTGAAATCATAATGATTCCAACTAGCGCACCAAGAATCGAACGATTCATAGTTAACTCCTTTTTCTCGGTTATCTTCATATATTAATATATTAACTCAGGATACACGCGAGTATCCTTCGCAAATATCACATTTTTATCTTAAAAATCCAAACGATTATTATTTATATATAATATTGTTATATCTAAACTCAATTGAAAATTATATATTTGCATAAATATGAAGTATGTAGTAACAGGTGGAGCAGGGTTTATTGGAAGTAATTTAGTTGATGAGCTCATTAAAAATGGACACGAAATCCACATTATTGACAATTTTTCTTCTGGGAAAAAAGAAAATTGCAATTCAAAAGCTACAGTGCATTGTCTTGATATTTCCAAAAGTAAAAATTTAAACAAAATAAGTAAAGTTTTGAATGGATGCGATGCAGTATTTCATTGTGCGGCAAGCGCAAGGGTGCAACCTTCTATTGCTGACCCAATTAATTATGAAAAAAATAACACAATTGGTTTAATTAACATTTTAAAAACCGCTGTTGATTTAAATGTTAGACGATTTATATATAGCGCTTCATCTTCAGCTTATGGTTCGACAGATCAGTTACCATCTCATGAAAATGATTTAACAAATCCCATTTCTCCTTATGCTTCTCAAAAATATTATGGAGAAATCACTTGTAGAATGTTTTCTGAAGTATACAATATTGAGACGGTATCTTTGAGGTATTTTAATGTTTTTGGAGAAAGGCAGAATTTGGGGGGTGCTTATGCAACTGTAATAGGAATTTTTTTAGATCAGCTTTCTAAAAATATTCCATTAACAGTAAATGGAAACGGGAAGCAAAGAAGAGATTTTACTTATGTTGGAGATGTAGTCAATGCTAATATTTTAGCTTGCAATTCCC
>LUMQ01000059.1_pt1 | contig 33406 bp, 51 predicted proteins | sample 729621 | NCBI WGS metagenome assembly LUMQ01 (sample SAMN03860259, study PRJNA289734) | marine metagenome | biome: seawater column; feature: ocean; material: water; isolation source: Red Sea water column Station 12 - depth 25m | place: Saudi Arabia: Red Sea | collected 2011-10-15 | depth 25 m | reverse complement strand
CCCACCACAGATTATAGAGTTTATTAAAACTAACATAGATTATAAAAAGATGTATGCTCAGATGTTGGAGAAAAAGATAATGATGTTTTACGACACATTAAAATGGAATGAGCCTGTAAATAAAAAGACATCTATGGAAAGATTTTTTTGATTTTGGTAAATAACTTTGATATGTATATATGTATATATCGATTAACTAATAAGGAGTAATAAATGAATAAACATTCGTTAAACCGTTTCATAGAAAAATATTATCTTGGTGGGAATTGCTCATCTGTTGTGATTAATAGTAAGGGAGATTCTCTTTCTACTAGATTTATCACAGGTGATAAAAACCTACTTGGTGAATTAAGTATGACTGGTTGGAGTTTTGACGAAGCTGATTTGGGTGTATACAACACAGAGCAGTTGGTAAAACTTCTATCGGTTCTATCTGATAATATATCTATGAACCTAACCAAAGCTGGTGACAAAGCAGTATCACTAAAGATATCAGATACAAAATCTGATGTGAACTATATGTTATCAGATTTGTCTGTTATCAGTTCACCACCTAACCTAAAGTCTATACCTGATTTTGAAGTAAAGATAAAAGTTGATAAATCTTTTATGTCAAAGTTTATCGCAGGTAAAGGTGCTCTAACGGACACAGATAACTTTACAGTCATTACAGATGATGAAGGTGTAAAGATTGTCATCGGTTATGCTGAGATTAACACCAATCGTGTTACTCTTCCTGTGGAAACAGAATCTTATGATAAGATTGAGAATGTTTCTTTCAACGCTAATCTGTTCAGAGATGTATTGGTAGCTAACAAAGAATGTGAAAGTGCTACATTAGAAGTAAGTTCGCAAGGTTTGGCTCGTATCAATTTTAAGATTGATGAGTATGATGCTACTTATTACTTGGTTGCTGATACAGATGTGTAATGGAAACCTATGTAGATAAATCCAAAGTCTCAGTAAAGCCAGTTCATAAGAACTTAGCTAGGGATATGATTATCAGAAACCATTACAGTGGTAAGATGTCGGCTTGTAGGTATACTCTTGGTGTATTCTACAAGTCCGATGACCATAAATTCTTTGATGGTGAAACTGAGGATTTCATTGGGGTAGCTTGCTATGGTTTTCCTGTAGGTAGAAGGGTTATCGGTTCTATATTTAAAGATGAGATAATACAGAATAAGAATATCTTAGAACTAAAAAGGTTATTCATTCACGATGGTTACGGAAAGAACATAGAGTCGCATGTTATATCATCCACATTCAAATGGATGAAACAATATGCGCCGGATATAAAGGTTCTTATATCTTATGCTGACCCTGAACAAGCGCATGATGGTGCTATCTATCAGGCTACCAATTGGATTTATCAAGGTTGTGGAGACTTTCAAATGGCTCCTACATATTCGTTGAAATTAAAAGAGGATGATGATTGGATGCATAGTAGAAATGTATATTCTAAGTTTGGTTCAGCCGCTCCCAAAAATCTAATCAAAGCTATAGGACATGATTTTTGGTTGAAGAAGGAAGCTAGTAAACATAGATACATTTACTTTCTTGGTAATAAGAAAGAGAACAGACATTTCAAAAAGATGATGAAACATCCTGTAATGGACTATCCAAAAAATTATCAACATGATGTTGAGATAACAAAAAGTGTCTGTTTATCTTGAGAGTGGAGACTTACCACACCTTTTATTATATGGAAAGGCCGGTACAGGTAAAACCACTCTCGCAAAACTATTGGTAAACAATATAGAATGTGACTATATGTATATCAATGCTTCGGATGAGAATAGTGTGGACACAGTTCGTAATAAGGTTCGTGGGTTCGCTTCGACTATGGGTTTTAAGGACTATAAGATAATAATCTTAGATGAGTGTGATTACATCACACCAAATGCACAAGCGGCTCTTCGTAACCTTATGGAGACTTTCTCTAAACATTGTAGGTTCATCCTAACTTGTAACTTCGTAGAAAGAATCATAGACCCGATACAAAGTCGTTGTCAATCATTTCAGGTGATACCACCATCGAAGAAGGAAGTTGCTGTTCATATGACTAACATACTAAAGGAAGAGGGTATAGCTTCTAAGGTAGATGATATAGCTGGTTTGGTAAACGCTGGTTATCCTGATATTCGTAGGGTAATAAACTCTTGTCAAAGACAATGTGTTGATGGTATGTTGGTGGTGGATAAACAATCTTTGGTTGAGAGTGACTATAAGATGAAGTTGATGGAAATAATTAAGAAAGAAAATAAGAAGGATGCGTTTAAAGGTGTGAGAAAGTTATTGGCTGATAGTCAAGTAACGGACTTCGCTGAACTATATAAGTTGATGTATGATGAGGTAGATTCATATGGTACAGGACATATAGCAGAATGTATTTTGATTATAGCTAAGTATCAGTTATCAGATAGTCAGGTGGTTGATAAGGAGATAAATGCTATGGCTATGATAATAGAATTATTAGGAGTGATAAAATGAGTACAAAACCAATGAAACCATTAGGTGGACAACCACCACAACAGGAGATAGATATTAATGATACAGAGACTGTGGTTTGTGATGAGTGTGGAAATGCTACATTCATTCAATGTTTCTTCCTAAGAAGAATATCACCAATCGTATCACCAACTGGACAAGAAGCTATGGTTCCTATTCAGGTATATAGTTGTGGTAACTGTGGTAAAGTTCCAGATAAGTTTATGCCAAGCAATGACAGTTAAGAAGAAAAGTTTATTTGACCATGTAAACCAAGTCACATCGGTTCAGAATCCTAACTATTGGGATGAGATATCTGATGAGGATAAAAAGTCTTGGTCAAACTATATGATTAATAGATTCTTATCTATGAAGTCAGAGTGGACAGATTTAGTAAATGAAGTGCAGAAGTATCCTTTAGAACCAAAAGAATTATATAAAGTTTATACAAGTATCTTACCAAAGAAAAAACAATGGTTAAGATATATCAAAGGAGATAAGAAAATGAAATATCCTATTTGGGTTTATGAAATAGTTTCTAAACATCTACAATGTAGTATGAGAGAAGCTAACGATGCAGTAGAGATGTATCGTATATCAGCTGGTGGACAATCTGAACTAGCAGACATACTATTTAAGTACGGTACTGAAGAAAAAGAAGTTAGGAAACTTGGAATCATATAGTGTCGGTTACTAACTTTACAGTTGAATCAATACCAAGAAAATCATTAGTACCTTTTGTAGAAAAACATCACTACTCACATAACACAAATGGTGTACAATCGATATACCATTTTGGGTTGTATGGTGAGGGTAACTTTGGTTTACCTAAGATGATTGGAGCAGCTATGTACGCTTATCCATCGATGCCTGATACCGCTAAGAAGTATAATCCAATCAATCCAACTAAGTGTTTAGAACTTAGAAGGTTGGTTTGTATCGATGATACACCTAAGAATACAGAAAGTTACTTTATAGGTCAGACTTTCAAGTGGTTAAAACAAAATACAGATATGGAAGTTGTAGTATCATTTGCTGATGAACATCATGGACATACAGGTGTAATATATAAGGCTACCAACTTTGAGTATTGGGGAGAAACGGCTGGTGGTAGGATACTGATTGTAGATGGAAAGGAAACACATAGTCGGTCACTTAATCAGATAAAGAGACCATATGGTAGAGAACTAAATCGAAGATATAAAGCTGGTGATGAAAATATATTTTGGAAGAAGACAAAACCAAAGCATATTTATGTATACTATCTAAACAAAAGAATCAAAAGAAAAATAAAAAAGCTTGACTTTATCAAAAAAAAGTCGTAGCTTTATACTGTAAATTGGAGAGTTATATGAAGGTTATAAAAGACACACCTAAAGGAACACCTAAAGAAGATGTTGTATCTTATATGGAAGATAAATATCCTGAGATGACATCAGAGTTCCAAAGGATACAAAGAGAACAATACGAACTCTTTCTACATAAACAACATGACTACGGCCCACAGAATATAGCCGTTGGTCAGATGTTGGTAAACGAAGAAGAGAAGAGACTATCTCTTATGGGTATTTGGTTTAGGATAAATGATAAGGTAGAACGAATCAAAACCATACTAATGCGTGGAGACAATGGTTCTCTTAAAGGTGAAGGTTTGGTGGATAGTTATTCAGACATATCTAACTACGGAGTTATGGCTCAAGTCGTAGCTAGAGGAAAGTGGGCTAAGTAATGTATAAGTATGAATGTAAAGCTGGTGTATATGAATCAGATACTTTATTTGGTTTGTTATGGGAGATGTTTAGACACAGACTCTGGCATCTAAGAAAACACGGTAGGTGGATGGATTGAAGAAGATAAGTTATAGTCAGTATTCAATGTGGGCTCAATGTCCACATAGATGGAAAACAGCGTATATAGATGGACATAGAGAGTTCTCTGATAACATACACACACTTTTTGGTACATCGATGCATGAGGTTATACAAACCTTTCTAACAGTTATGTATAACGACACAGCGAAGATGGCTGAAGCTCTACCATTGGAAGATATGTTACTCACCAGAATGAAGAGAAACTTTGAGAGCGTATTGGAAACTAATGGTGGTGAGATGTTCTGTACAGAAAAAGATATGGTTGAGTTCTATCAGCATGGTGTGGAGATACTAAAGTTTATTAGAAAGAAAAGAGCTCAGTATTTTAGTAAGAAGGGTTACGAACTGATTGGTATAGAGGTTCCACTAAACTATGACCTACCTAACAATGTTAAGTTTGTTGGTTATATAGATATTGTAATCAGAGATACTGTAAGGGATGTGATAAAGATATATGATATCAAAACATCCACTATGGGTTGGAACAAATGGATGAAGGCTGATAAGAACAAGACAGACCAACTACTACTATACAAACAATTCTACTCAAAACAATTCAATCATCCGATGGATAAGATTGAGGTTGAGTATTTTATTGTAAAGAGAAAGCTGTATGAAAACTTGGACTTTCCTCAGAAGAGGGTTCAGAAGTTTGTACCAGCAAATGGTAAACCATCAATCAATCAGGTTGTAAAAAGATTGGATGAATTTCTAAAAGATGGGTTCAATGATGATGGAGAATATCGAACTGAACATATTTATAGAAAAGAGGCATCTAAGAAAAATTGTAAGTATTGTGATTTTAATCAAACCGAATTTTGCGACGCAGGAGTAAAGTAATGAAGATAAGCTTGAGAATGAACCTTTCTGATTTTATAAATAAAGATTACGAAAAAGATATTGTTGAAAAGTTAGAGGGTGTGCATAATGATGATATAAAATATTATCTTACATTATGGTATAAAGATGGAACTGTATCACCACAAGATACAAAAAGATTCTTGTTAGACTATGAAGCTAATCTACACTTCAAAACAAAGATAAAGGTAGATGAAAAGTTACACCCAAACGATTTTATTTGGTATGATATAGTCAGTAGAGAAAATGTAAATCCAAAACAGAATGTTAGATTCCAACATATCTACGACAACGATTCACAGATGTTAAATGCTATAGATGATTTTCATAAAGCAGCTAAGTTCTGTACCTCAGAAAAACCACCACGAGTTCAAAAAAGGAATGACTATGAAAGTAGCAATAGTAGGAAGTAGACAATATACAAATAAGAAAAGAATACAAGAGTTTGTCTTCAAACTTAAACAAAAGTATGGAGATGAGTTAGAGATAGTAAGCGGTGGACAAAAGGATGGTGCTGATGGGTACGCTAAGAAATATGCTTTAGAGTTCGATATAAAATACTCAGAGTTTCCACCATCACATTATGCTTACAACCAACATTGTGTTCTTGAAAGTTATAAGTATGGAAGACCATATGCAGCTTGGCATTACCACGATAGAAACAAAAAGATAGTTGAGTATAGTGATGTCGTAGCTGCATTCATACCTAAAGATACCACATCCAAAGGAACGGAAAGCACATTAAAAGAAGCTAAGAAAAAAGAAAAAAAATATGTAATAATAACTTAGTTGTTATATACTTATATACATATATACGGAGGAAATGTTATGTTAAAATTAACATCCGTAAAGTTATTAGACAATCTTTATAAGAAATTCAAAATAAGCAATTTAGATGATAACTTTACATTACAAAAACTTATAAATCGTTCAATGGATTTATATGTTCACAACGATGATTTTAGAAAACAAATAAACGAATGGGATAATCTCAAACCAAGTGGGAGTGCATTATGAGAACTGATTTAATTAAGGCTAGTGAATTACACTTCAAAGCACATATTGAAAAGCATAGAATCAATATAGAGAATTTACTAGAAAAAGGTGTGGGTGTTGCTGAACATCCTGATATTATGGAAACGATAGAAAAAGAGTTAGAGATTATGGCTGAATATGATGATAAGCTATCTGTTCTAAACAAATACTTTAGTATCGACAATGGTTCTAAAGGGGTTATAAATGGCTAAGAAAAAGATTTTATTACTATCAGATGATTTAAGAATGTCATCTGGTGTGGGTACAATGTCAAGAGAGTTTGTATTAGGAACTCTTAAACATTATGATTGGGTTCAAGTAGGTGGTGCTATAAAACATCCTGATGAAGGTAAGATTATAGATATGAATGAGTCTGTTAGAAAAGATACAGGTATAAAAGACGCTTATCTAAAGATATACCCAACAAGCGGTTACGGTAATCCTGATATGATTAGACAGATTACTAATATGGAGAATGGTGTTGACGCTATATTACATTATACAGACCCAAGATTTTGGGGATGGTTATATCAAATGGAACATGAACTGAGAAGAACTACACCAATATTCTATTATAATATATGGGATGATTTGCCATACCCAAGATGGAATGAACCATTCTATGAGTCTTGTGATTTGATTATGAACATATCCAAACAAACAGTTAATATTGTAGATAACGTTTGTCAAATCAAACCAAGAACAGATTGGGATAACACTTACATACCGCATGGTATAAATGAGAATAACTTTTATCCAATTGACAGCTCTCACAAAGATTGGGGAGATTTACTACAATTTAAAAGAAATGTGACTAATGGTAAAGATTACAAATACATAGTATTTTGGAACAACAGAAATATTAGAAGAAAGTTGCCTGGTGATGTTATAATGGCTTACAAACAATTCTGTGATATGTTACCAAAAGAAGAAGCTGATAAATGTGCTCTGATAATGCACACACAACCTCGTGATGAAAATGGTACAGATTTACCAGAGGTCGTAAAACAGTGTTGTCCAAATTACGATGTTATATTTTCACATCAAAAATTAAGTGATAAAGAACTTTGCTTTCTTTATAATATAGCGGATGTTACCATGAATATGGCTTCTAATGAGGGATTTGGTTTGGGAACTTGTGAGGCTCTAATGTGTGGCACACCGATATCAGTAAATGTCACAGGCGGATTACAAGACCAATGTGGATTTAAGTATAAGGGTGAGTTTCTAACATATAAAGACTATAGTTGGGTACACTCACTACACGATGAAAAGAAATGGAAAGACAATTCTGATTTGACTTGGGGTGATTGGGTGAAGCCGGTATGGCCATCTAATAGAAGTCTGCAGGGTTCAATACCCACACCATACATCTATGATGACAGACCTCGTTCAGAAGACTTCGCTGATGTTCTAAAAGAGTGGTATGATATGGGGGATGAAGAAAGAAAAAAATGTGGTATGTCAGGTCATGAGTTTGTTATGAGTGACGATGCTAATATGTCAGCTACCGCTATGTCTAACCTATTCATAAAACATATGGATACAGCATTTGAGAAGTGGACACCTCGTAAACGATTTACAATGTTTAAAGCATAGGAGTTATAATGAAACCATTGATGTTAATTACAGGACCAGTTGCTACAAGAAGTGGATATGGTTCACATAGTAGAGATTTAGTTAGAAGTCTTATAGCTATGGATAAGTTCGATATAAAAATTAATTCACTTCGTTGGGGTAATTGTCCTATGAATGCTTTAGATGAGACTAAGCCAGAGGATGTTGAAATACTTAGTAGAATACTTACTACAAATGAATTACCAAGACAACCAGAAGTTCACATACAGATAAGTGTACCTAATGAGTTTACACCGATAGCTAAATACAATATAGGTATAACAGCTGGTATAGAAAATACAGCGCCTAAAGCTGAATGGATTCAAGGTATGAATCGCATGAATATGAATATAGTTCCATCTAAGTTTGTAAAAGGTATATTTGAGTCAGTTTCATATGAAGAGATAAATGAACAAACAAAACAGAAAACAGGTGAATTAAGATGTACATCACCGATAGAGGTTCTTTTTGAGGGTGCTGATACTAAAATATATGGTAAGACAAAAGATATATCAGATGAATTAAAAGCTGAGATGGATAGTATTGATGAAAGGTTCGTGTTCTTATATACAGGACATTGGCTACAAGGTGATTTAGGACAAGATAGAAAAGATACAGGTATGTTACTACAGACTTTCTTAGAAACATTTAAGAACAAACCTAATCCACCAGCATTGGTTATGAAAACAAGTGGTGCTACTTTTTCTGTTATAGATAGAAATGAAATCAAAGGTAAGATAGAAGAAATAAAAGCTACTGTAAAAGGTAAACTACCTCCTGTCTACTTTCTACATGGTGACTTAACTGATAAAGAGATGAACCAATTGTATAATCATCCAAAGGTAAAAGCTCATATTACTTTTACACATGGTGAGGGTTTTGGTAGACCTTTATTAGAAGCTAGTCTATCAGAGAAAATAGTTATCGCTCCTAATTGGAGTGGTCACTTAGACTTCTTAAATAAAAATAACTCAGTTCTTTTACCAGGTGTGATGACGGATGTTCACAAATCAGCTTTACCAAAAGATATCTTAGTTGAAGGAGCTAAATGGTTTACTGTAAACTACCAGTACGCTTCTCAAGTAATGATGGATGTGTTTAAGAATAACAGAAAGTATGTAATGTCAGCTAAGAAACAAGCTATGTATAATAGAGTAAACTTTTCTATGGATAAAATGACTAAAGACTTTAGAAAGATACTAGATAGATACCTACCTAAGTTTGAAGAGCAACCGCAACAAGTAGATTTAAAACTACCAAAACTAAAGAAGGTTGATGATAAGCCAAATGAAATTAAATTACCAAAACTAAAGAAGGTGTAATATGGAAGAAAAAACAAAATGCCCTTGTGACGCTGATTTATATAATAATTGTTTTGTAGAAAAAACAGAAATAGAGGGTGAACCATTTGAGTCTTATATGTGTTTTCAATGTGGTATGACATCAAACTCATACTTAGCTTTCGATAGTGAAAAACTACACGAATATACAAAAAATAACAGTGAGCTGATGAATGATTTAAAAATAATGGACAAAGAAAGAGGAATAGTATGGTTCCCATCTGTAATTAATATGGGTGAGAAAGGTATTATATATCCTGATGGTAAACTTTATGATTGGCATTGGCATTATGCTAAAGTAGTTAATATACCTGAAGAAGATAGAGAAAAATATGACGGACATGAAAGAAGATTAGATGTAGAAAACTCTGAAAAGTTTGGTCAGTATGAATTTATGGAAGCATGTAAATCTATGGGGATAATAAAAGAAGATGGCTAAACTACCCTACAGTTGGAACAAAGTAAGTCCTGGTGATATCATATCATTTGTCTATGAGAATAGAGAGGGTAGAAAACTAAGAAGGACTATATTAGTGTTAGATCCTAAGTTGAGAAACAGAGCTAAAAACCCATCAAGTCAATATTTGGTTCATGGTATTCAGTTAGAGGTATCTAATCAACCAACATTAACACAAATAAAAACTCTTTTAGAACAAGCTGGTGTAACAGAGATAGTAGATGCACAGAAAAAAATATACAGAGTTAGATTACAATCAGACGCTAGAGGAACTTACAAAAGGATGAGAAATATAATAAATAAGTATGGTATATATAGAAGCTATAATTACGATAAAGCTAGAAAAAGTACAGTAACATTAGAGGATTTGAGACTACCAACACAATTTGTACAAGAGTTGAAGAATGAAGATTAGTTATGGTATTACAGTTCACAATGAGGTTGAAGAACTTGAAAAACTATTAGGTATACTTTTAGTAAATATTGATGAACAAGATGAAGTCGTAATCTGTGTTGATGGGAATAATAAGGGTGTAAAGGATGTAATTGAGTTATACTCAATAGATAGTAGAGTTATACACTATGACAGAAAGCTTGATAAAGATTTTGCAGCTCACAAAAATTCAGTTATAGAAAAAAGTAGTGGTGATTACATATTTCATATAGACGCTGATGAATACCCAAATAAAATATTGTTACAGCAACTCAAACAGATATTAGAAATAAATGATGTTGATTTAATTTGGATTCCAAGAGTAAATACGATTGAGGGAATGGAACAAAAGCATGTTCAAAAATGGGGATGGAAAGTAACAAGTAAAGGTTGGGTTAATTATCCTGATTATCAAGCTCGTGTATTTCGTAATGACAAAAGTATAAGATGGACAAGACCCTTACATGAATATATTACGGGTTGTAAAACATATTCACATCTACCACCACAAGAAGAACTAAGTTTGTATCACCCGAAAACTATAGAAAAGCAAGAGGAACAAAACTTATTTTACAACAGTAACTTTAGTAAAGAAATGAATGTGAGGAAAATGTGATATTTTACAGAATATTAGATAATGTTTTGTATCATGTCAAAGAAACTAAAAATTTAGGTTTTGAAAAGTCAGAGGGTTACAGAATACCAGATGAATATTTAGAAAGACAAAAATTTACTGTCATGAGAACTGCTAATGGTATAGGTGATTGGGGTATAATATCTGCTATGCCAAGATTATTAAAACAAAAATATCCTGATTGTAGAGTTTATGTACCATCAAGTAAACTAATAAAAAAATTATTTGGTGTTGAGTCTAATATAGCTGAAATAATATTTAAGCATAATCCATATGTTGATAAATTTAAAGATTACATATTGGGTGAGGTTTTTCACGATCACTACAGAATTTATGATAAAGATAATACTGATATACCTTTACTAGAACAGATGTTAAAGTTTTGGCAGTTTGATGAAAACGAATATATAGACTCTCAACCTGAAATGTATTGGTCTGATGAAGAAATGAGTATTGGTGATGAAATAATAAGTAAATATGTTGGTAGTAATAATTTTGGATGCTTGTTGATATCAGATAGGTTTGGTACTCAGCGAGGTGTTATTGATTCAGACACTTTGAAAAGAGAAACTAAAGCTATAAATGATAACTTAGACAAAAGTCTAAAATACTTTTATTTTACTTCTAGTCCATTACGAGAAACACCATTTAATTGGATAGATAGTGTATTAGATATGAGACATATAGATATTAGGATACAGCTTTACATAAAATCAAAAGCTAAAATAAATGTTGGAAATCAATGTGGTGTTAATCATATGGTTGTTAGATACTCTGATGTATATGAGACACAAAGACAGATTCCCATAGCTCATAATTTTGTCAGAGGTGAAACTTACCTGTGAATAAGAAAGTAATATATACAACAATATTTGGTGGTTATGACAATTTAGTTAAACCACACTTTGTTCCTGATGGTTGGGATTTTGTTTGTTTCACAGATGATGATATAGAATCAGATGTTTGGAAGATAGTTAAGGTCAAAACATTTTACAATGACAATACTAGAAATGCAAAACAATTCAAAGTTCTACCACATAGACACTTATCAAAATATGAGTACAGTATCTTTATTGATGGTAATATGACTATAAGAAACAATCCTGATGAATTAATTAAAAATCATTTGAATAAATCTAACATAGCTTTTTTTGACCACAACAAAAATCTATTAGACCCAAGAGATTGTATTTATAAAGAAGCTGAGGTCATATTCGAATTTGGAAAGAGAAACGGTAACTATAAAGATAATCCAGTTCTGATAAGAAATCAGATACAAAAGTATTTTGATGAAGGTTATCCTAAGAATAATGGACTCATAACAGGAATGGTTATATTAAGAAGACATAACGAAAAAGATTGTATACTAGCGATGGAAGATTGGTGGACTGAAATAAAATACAATAGCAGGAGAGACCAATTAAGTTTTAATTATGTTGCTTGGAAAAATAACACTAATTTCAATTATTTACCTGGTGATTCAAGAGATAATAAATGGTTTGTAAGTTTAGGAAAACACACAGGTAAAAGTAAAAAAAGTGAAGAAGAATATCAACCAATAAGTTTAGATTACTTTATGAAAATGAGAGTTGCTGGTGGAACTGGTGGAAAAGAGATAATAACTCAAAATAACACTTTAAAAACTGTCAGAGATATTTATATGTTTTATTCCACACCAGATAATTTACAAAGAGTTAAGAACAACCTAACTCCTAGTAATTGGCAGTACTTCAATTGTATACTATCTGAGTTCAGAAAAGATGTCGGCAGTCATCATGAGATAGGATGGAATAATATGACAGAAGAATATTACAACAACTTGAATCTAATGAGTGATAAAGAGTTACGAATATTTCTAAAAGAAAATCCCATAGAATTTGATAATGGAATGATTAAACATAGTTATCATAGAGCTTGTGCTATGATTGGAAGACTAATAGCTGGAAAAAAGTATATTCCATTCTATATGAAAAAGTCTCAAATATACGATGAACCAAGAAAGGCTGATGGTAAACATAGAATCAAACCACTTATAAATAATGTAAGCGGAGTTAGAAATATTGATATTCCAATTGATGAATTTACAATCTGTCAATCTGGTATATTATCATTAATGGGAATAAGAAAAAATGATGATATAGATATCATACTATCTAGTTCTGCGAGAGAACAATTATTTAATGGTAATAAAAACTTTATCAGAAGCAATGGGGTTGAGATATTTGAACCAAACAGAGGTAAGTTTAGAATATTTGATGCTCAAGGTGATGATGATTTAATAGAAAATTATAGTTTCAAAGTAAATGATTACAACTTTTTAGAACCGAGATTTTATTTTAGTAGGAAGAATAAACATACAGATAGAGATAAATCGGATTGGGACGGTATAAAAAGATTTTTTGACATGGAAAGCCATTTGGGGTATCCATTTAATCAACTTGATGAAGAACAATGGGGAGTAAAATACTGTGAAGATATATAAATACAAAAATTATGAAGAATATATAGAAATTCAAAAAATGGCTAATAAAAGGAAAATAAAAAACTCATATGTAGACAAAAACTCTTTATTAGGGGTAATCAGGTATCTTTATGAAGATAGAAAAATGTCACCAGAATTAGTTTTATGTCACGGCACAAGAAGAGGAGATGAACAAAAGTATTTCATACAAGGTTTCGATATTTTTAACTTAAAACCAAAAGTAATTGGTACAGAAATAAGCGATAATGCTGAACAGTTCCCAAATACAATAGAATGGGATTTTCATATAGCTAAAGATGAATGGATTGGAAATGTTGATATTATATACACAAACTCATTTGACCACAGCCCTAAACCAAAAGAGTGTTTAGACATTTGGATGAGTTGCTTAAAAGAAAATGGTGTGTGTATAATTGAGTATAGTGATGTGTGTGATTCAAAAAGTGGTAGAATCGATTGTTTCGGCGCTACTTTAGATGAGTATAAGGAATTTATAACAAAAAAATATGATATTGTAGACATCTTAACCAATGAAGGTATTCCAGATGCTGGTCTTTCTCATAAAGGAGACAGGTGGTATATAATTATAAAAAATAGAAAATGATATGAAAAACATAGTATTTATTCCCAATATAGATTTAGGTAACAACAGAAATAGTTCTTATCAATATTCAATAAAAAGCTGGAAAGCTTGGTGTGATAGAAACAACTGTGAACTATTAGTATGGGAAGATTTATTATATCCAGTAAATTATATGAAGATTACTTGGCAAAGATATTACCTTTTTGATATTTTAGATGGTAATGATATAAAATATGACCAAGTTCTTATGGTAGATGCTGATACGATTATACATCCAGATTGTCCTAATTTCTTTGAAGAGACAGATGGTAAGTATTGTGGTGTAATGAATGATGGGGACTATGAATGGGTTCTGAGAAGCATTAGAGGATTTGGTAATGAACTATTTGGTGGCATGAGAATAAATCCTTGGAAATATATCAATGGTGGTTTTCAGATACTAAACAAAAACCACAAAGATTTTTTTGAGACTATGAAAAAATACTACAATAAAAATAGTTCTTTGATATCAGAAACCATATCTAAACTAAAAACAGCAACAGACCAAACTATACTGAACTTAATGTTAAAAAAAAGTAAAATAGATGTTAAGATATTACCTGATTGTTACAACTTACAAGACTTGACAAGAAAAAATCTGTTATACATAGATAAGGGTTGTTGGTGGACTGATGAACTACACTTTCTTAACGCTGGTTGGGTTTATCACTTCAACGCTATACCACCAAATAATATGGGTAGAGATGCTAGTTACTGGATGAAAAGAACATATGAGGAGTTATACAAATGAAAGTAGTATTTTTTTCAGAAAGTCAAGTAAATGGTAAGATACCAAGAAATTTCCCTAATGCTAGAACAGAGTATGCTTGGATGATGGCTTTAGACGCTCCACATTACAACATAAATAATATACCAACTGAGAAGTTTGATTTAGGTATTGTTATAATACCAAAGAATAATCCAAACATAGATTTAAATTTATTCAGAAGTTGTTGTGATAAGGTGACTATAATGCAAGAAGGCCCTCATTGGTTCTTTCAAGACTATTCTGTCGAACAACAATTTCATTACTATAATACCGTAGTTAGTGCTGATTGGGTTTATTGCCACAATGAATCTGATGTAAGTTACTATCTTGGTTTGGGTTGTAAGGATGTCAGAGTAATGAGAAGTCTTATGATACCTGAAGGATTAGTACCAAGAAGTGAGTGGGGAAATGGCACAATGATCGGTGGTAACTTTGTTAGTTGGTATGGTGGATTTGATTCTTATATAATTGCTAGAGAGATAGGTAATCCTATGTCTGCTCCATCAATGGGTAGGAAACAAGACCAAGAGAGTATGATTGAGGATATAAACTACTTACCTTATATGAGTTGGAGAGATTGGATAAATACTTTAGGTCAGTACAATGTAGGTGTTCATTTAATGAGAACACACGCGGCTGGTACATTTGCTATGAATTGTGGGTTTCATGGGATACCTTGTATTGGGTACAAAGGATTGGATACACAAGAAATATTACATCCACTAACTACAGTTGAAGTTGGTGATTTAGATGGAGCTAGAGAAATTGCTAGAAAACTAAGGTCAGAAAGATTTTATGAGCTATGTAGTGACACAATAAAAAAGAGATTTGAACAAAACTACACAGAAGAAAAATGGAAAGAAAATTGGTCAAACACAAATTAAATTTGATTTTAATCTAAGTTATATATATTTATATATAAAGAGGTTGTGATGAAAAAAATATACTCAAAAGTAAAACCAGATACGTTATTACATTTAGTGCATAGATTAGATGAGATTGAGGGTAGAACTAATGTTGCACCTGAAAATGAATTTATTCAATTAGCTACTTTGAAGATGGAAAAGGGAACAACTTTTAAACCACATAAACATATTTGGAAAGATGGTGAAGATAAGGTAATAGCTCAAGAATCTTGGGTTGTAATAAAAGGTAGTGTAAAAGTAATTATGTATGATTTAGATGATACAGTTATAGAAACACCCATACTATATCCTGGCGATTGTTCAATGACTTTTCAAGGTGGACATAACTATGAAATATTAGAAGAAGACACAATAGTATATGAGTATAAAACAGGTCCGTATAAGGGTGTAGAAAATGATAAGGAGTTTCTGAATGAAGTTTAATGTTGGTTGTGGTTGGAGAGATTTTGGTAAAGATTGGATACATATAGATGCTGGTGATTATGAACATCTACAATCTACAGATATCTATATGAAAGATTATAAAGATGATTGCGCAGATTTAATTTATGCTTCGCATGTAATTGAATATTTTGACAGAGAGGAGATAGTTGAGTTACTTGAGTGCTGGAAAAGGGTTTTGAAAGATGGTGGTATTTTGAGAGTCGCCGTTCCTGATTTCACCACAATGGCTGTTCTTTATACAGAGGGAGATTATTCTCTTAACAGTTTCTTAGGTCCTTTGTATGGTAAGATGAAAATGGGAGACGAAACAATATACCACAAAACAGTTTACGACTTTGATACTTTAAGCGAAGTGTTACAAAGCAATGGTTATAAGGAACCTAAACTTTACGATTGGTCAAAGACGGAGCATTCTGAATTTGATGACCACTCACAAGCGTACATACCTCATATGGATAAAGAAAATGGTACATTAATAAGTCTAAATGTGGAGTGTGTAAAATGATTTCATTTGATAAAAAATTTATATTTGTTCATATAAATAAAACTGCTGGCACTTCTATAGAAAAAGCTTTATCTAATTACGGAGTAAAAAAGTTAGAGGAAAATAATAAAATAGAAACTGAACTAACATACAAACAATCTCAACATTTCAACACTGTAGAATACAGAAAATATTTAGGAAAGGATTTTGATGACTACTACAAATTTTCAGTAGTGAGAAATCCTTTTGATAGAGTGGTGTCCTACTACTATGGTGGTGCTATTCAAAGTGGTTTGAGTTTCAAAGAATGGGTACTAGATAGATATCGTGATGAAAACTATAAAGATTACATCAGAATGTATTCTGATTTTACACATTGGTTTAGTGAAGATGATATAGATTACGTTTTGAAATTTGAGAATTTAGATAATGACTTTGACAAACTAAAAGAAACTCTGAATTTAGATTGTAGTTTAAGCAAAAACAATGTAAACAAAACCAGAACACATTACAGAGACTATTATGATGATGAGACGATAGATGTAATAGAAAAACACTTTGAAAAAGAATTAAATGCTTTTAATTACAAATTTAATGGAGAAAAATAATGGGAAAAGTAATAGTAAAACAGTTAGGAAGAACTACACATAATATGACATATGACATTCAAGAAGAAGGTGTAAGTAATTTTGTGGATGATAAAAGCTTGGTAGAACCAATTATAAAAGATTTTGAAGCAAGAGGTTTGAATGTTCCAAGAATATTTGGAGTTCCACGAAGTGGTTCTACATTAGTAAGAAACATTCTAAATACTATTTTTGATGGGAGAGTAAAAGTTCAAGGTCATAATTTTTGGGAACCTGACGAAAATGATATGATTGTGGCTACCTATAGAGATTTTAGAGACTGCACCGCATCAAAGTGGAGAATGAACAGTGGTGGTTTTGATAATGAAAAAGATTTGATTGTAGTTAAATGGAATGACAATATGGGAAAAACTACAGATGGTACGAACACTATGCGTAATGCTGCTTCTGCTTTAAAAAGAAGAGCAGCGGGATTGGACAAATTTGATAATCTGTATAATAATCAAGAATTGGGTTACAAAGAAAAAAGAGTTAAGATAAATAAAAATATTTATTTTGCTAGATACGAAGAGTTTCAAAACAATTATGAATTTTTGTTTAATCATTTAGAACAGTTTCTGAGGGTTACCATTAAAAGAGATTTGAGAGACTTTATTCAAGAGAGGTGGAATAAAGGTAGAGTAAAAAGAGTTTACAGCGATACGATAAAAGCCTTTAGTGGTTATGATAAAGAGACAGAAATACATGGACAACATATATATAAAGGAAAAGTCGGGACATGGAAAGAGTTTCTACAAGAGAGTCAACAAGGAGAGATGACATCTTTTTGGAAAGATGAACTAATTAGGTGGGGTTATGAGCTTTAACATCGTTAAAGAGTTTGAAGAAAAGATAGCTGACTTTTATGGAGCTCCTTATGGTGTTTCGGTGGATGCTTGTACTCATGGGATAGAATTATGTCTAAGATATGTTGGTGCGAATGAAATAGTAGTTCCGAAGAGAACTTACTTGTCCGTTCCTATGTTAGCTAACAAAATGAATTTAGAACTGAAGTGGAAAGATGAGGATTGGAGAGACTATTATGAGATTGGTAATACAGGAGTTTACGATGCTGCTGTGTTGTGGAAAGAAAATAGTTACATACCAAAATCCTTTATGTGTATAAGTTTTCAGTTTCAGAAACATTTGAGTCTTGGGAGAGGTGGAATAATACTAACAGATGACAAAGAAGCTAGAGATGAACTAAAGAAAATGTCTTACGATGGTAGAACACCTGATAAACCTTGGAGAGAACAGAATGTAACTACTATGGGTTATCACTACTACATGACACCAGAAACAGCTCAAAAAGGCTTAGACAAATTTGAAGAAGCTAAAAAAACAAAACCAAGAAAGTGGTTATTAGAAGATTGGCCTGATTTAACAAAAATGGATGTGTTTAAATGAAATCTATAGTTCTTTCTTGTGACAAATATCATCCGATGACAAACCATATGATATTAACTTATCAAAAACTTTGGCCATCTAATAATTTAGAATTTTTAGTTCCTTGGAATGAAAAAAAACCAAACCATATGATTGAAGATTATGGTGATTCTAAAGTGAGATTAATAAATACTTCTGTAGAGTTTAAGAAAACCATAAGCGGTTTGTTAGATGGTGTAGATGACAATGAATGGATTTTTTGGGCTAGTGATGACACATACCTAACGAAGATAGATGAAGAAAAAGCAAACAAAGTTCATTCTTTTGTAAAATCTTTGGATGATAACAAAAAAATAGGTGTCACATTTGGTTATATCAGACAAGTTCCAGCTAATAGTGATAAAAACAATTTTTTAGACTACGATGATGTTAGGTTTATAAAAAGAACTTTTCTAACAAACCAATGGGCTCATCAATATTGGAGAGCTTGGGTTCTTAGATATATGTTTGATTGTATTGAAGAGGCCCCTAAATATCAGGCAAAAGCTATGGATGGTATGTTAGGAACTAAAAACAGGTTTTGGGACATATTAACTAGAGGTGATATGTATACACTTGACCACAATATAGCGACTTGGGGTGAAAGCACAATTAGAGGTAAAATGGCTAAAAGCTGTTTTGATAGCTTTAATGAATATGGTTTAGATATACCAAAAGATTTTGAACAAACAAACGAAAGTAAATATTTCATATAGGAGATAAAAAATGAAAAAGAAAGCATTTATTACAGGTATAAATGGGCAAGATGGTAGTTACTTAGCTGAACTATTATTGGAAAAAGACTATGATGTTTATGGAATAGTCAGAAGAAACTCTATAGCTGAACATCAAGAAAGTAGGATAAATCATTTAGAAGGTTTAGTTCATACAGAGTATGGTGATTTGTTGGATGTTGGTTCTTTGGAAAGATTATTGAGAACGATAAAACCAGATGAGATATACAATATAGCAGCTCAAAGTCATGTAAGAATTAGTATGGACATACCATCTTTTACAGTACAATCTAATGCTCTTGGATTATTAAATATTCTTGAGGCTTACAAAAACAATTGTCCTAATTCTAAATTTTACCAAGCTTCTTCTTCTGAGATGTTTGGTAGGTCTGTTGATGAAGATGGTTACCAAAGAGAAACTACACCAATGCACCCAACAAGCCCTTATGGTTGTACAAAGGTTTTTGGTTTTAATATGGTTGTTCATTACAGATATGCTTACAATTTATTTGCTGTAAATGGTATACTTTTTAATCACGAATCACCAAGAAGAGGTTCTAACTTTGTGACTAATAAAGTTGTTAAATCTGCTGTTGAGATAAAAAAGGGACTTGAAAAAGAACTACCACTTGGTAACTTAGATGCTTATAGAGATTGGGGACACTCTAAAGATTATGTTAGAGCTATGCATATGATTATGAATCATACAGAACCAGATGATTTTGTATGTGCTACTGGTGTTACTAATTCTGTTGGTGATATGTGTAAATATGTTTTCAGTAAGCTCGGTATGGACTATAAAGATTATGTAACACAAGACCCAAGGTATATGAGGTCAGAGGAGTTAAAATATCTTCGTGGTGATTCTACCAAGCTAAGAACTACATTTGGATGGGAACCTGAATACACATTTGAAACTCTGATGGATGAGATGATTGACCATTGGATGGGTGTGTATGAAGAATTTTAGTATTGTACAGAATTTTATTTGTACTAAGGATTCAAGATTAGAAGTTGTAAGGAGAAATACTAAAAAGCTTGGTTCTGTATTTTCAGATACTAATTTTTATGTAAATTACAACTCTGATAATCAAAACTATAATCCTATAAAAGATTCTTATAAAAAGAATATAAAAAATGTATCATTTTATAATGATTTAACTAAGGATTGGGCATTAGTAACACTAGCCTTGGTTAAAGAGGTTAAGACACCATATGTAATGTATATATGTGAAGATATGGAAGTTAACTGTAGTAAAGAACATATGAAATCTACTATGCATGAGTTTACCACAGAGGATATGGATTATATGTTCTTATCAAAAATAGGAGCTTATACTAGAGAAGAATATATTAACGGTTATACACCATACAACACAATAAAATCTCCAGGCTATAAAAAGATGGACTTTGGATATTTTTATTTGGGTAAACACGCACCACATAAAAGGTTATCAATGGATATGATATGTAGAACAAAGTTTTTCATAGAAACCTTAGAAGAGTTTTTGTTAAAAGGAGAAGAATGCACTCATGAAATACCATTTAGAAAAAGACATTTACCTAACTTTTATGAGGGTTATTATGATTTTGCCAACGGTATGAGAAGGTTTTCTGATTTGAAATGTTACATACCATCAGAAGTTATATTTAAAGAGTTTAATGATGTTAAAGATAAAGCTTAGTGATATTGATTTAAATTCCTTTGATATTGTATTAAACAAGGCTGGTAGAGTTGTTGATGGTATAAATCATGGTAGGATAGTTTTGAAGGGAGATGATATCTACTACAAAATATTTGATAAGGAATACTGTCGTAGAGAAAATTTTATCAAAGCATTAGAAGCTGGTTTCTTTAATGAGTTAGCACCAGCACTACAATCACTAATAGAAGACGATGGTGAGATAGTTGGATATACGATGAAAGCTGGAGAAACTCTTGATGAAATACCATTTCATTTCTATCAAAGAATTTTATCTTTGGCTAAAGAAAAAAAAATGTTCTTTTACGATTTGGTTCCGATAAATATTATTAAGACAAAGAGTGGTGAGATAAGTTTAATAGATTTAGAAAGTGTATACGATTTAGATGAACTATACACAATAAGTAAACATAACGCTGTGGTAAAACCAGATTATTACTTCACAGAGTTAGAGAGGTTATGGAAGAAAAATATGAAGAAGATAAGTTTTATACAACCAAGTAGGAACAATCTAAAGTACCTTAAATGGTCTTACAATAGTATCAGAAAGAACTTAGGACCTGAACACGAGATATGTTGGGCTGATGATTTCTCTGATGATGGAACTTGGGATTGGATGATGAAGATAATGAAAAAAGACGACAATGTTCAGATAATAAGAAACGATGGGCCTGATAGGTTAGGTCACACCATATTATATGATAGCTTAGTCAATATGGCTACAAATGATATTGTAATGATTTATCATGCTGATATGTATGCTTGTCCTAATATGGATGTGGAAGTTCTCAAACATCTACAGCGTGGAAAGGTTGTTTCAGCCACACGTATAGAGCCACCGCTACATCCTGACGGTCCTGAGAAGATACTACAGGATTTTGGTATAGAACCTGAAGAGTTCGATGAGTTAGGACTGATGGGTTTTCTTGATGAGGACAGAAAGACAGGTGATGATAAACTTACCGAAGGTATATTTGCACCTTGGGCTATATACAAAGAGGACTTTCTAGCTATAGGTGGTCACGATCCTCTATACGCTCCACAATCAAAAGAGGACTCTGATATCTTCAATAGATTTCAATTAGCTGGTTATGAGACAATACAGACATGGCAAGGGTTCGTATATCATATGACTTGTAGAGGTAGTAGATTTAAGGATGGAGCTATGAGAAATCCAGCTGGTCAAGTCTTTATGAAGGGAAGAGAATCATCAGAGTGGTTAGCTCAGAATCTTAGGTCGACTCGTAACTTCATTCGTAAGTGGGGACATATGGTGAAGCATGATGCTTATCTTAAACCAATAGTGCCACCTAAATATAATGTGGGTTTTATTGTTAATAATTGTGATTACAATATGTTAAATGAATTAGAACCTTGGTGTTCTGATATATATGTTGATACATTTGCAGAAGATTATATCAATAAAGAACAACCAGACACTCAGTTTAGTTTAACTGATAAAATTCATTCAATTGACTCAGAAAAAACAAATAATGTAATAGTAGAATTTGATGCAGAAAAACTAACTCCACAAAACTTTCAGATAATAGTTAATTTGTCAGAAATGTTGAAAGACAGTGGAGAAGTTGGTAAAATGGAATATGATATATTTAAGTTTGATATTAAATCTTTAGATACTTATGAGAAAGAGTTAATCGTATGTCAAAAGTAGTTATAGTTGCTAATGCTAAAATAAAAGAAGACAAGAAAATAGGTAATGATATTAATAACTTTGATAAAGTTATTAGAATGAACAGATTTGAAACTGATGGATTTGAAGAATATTTGGGCTCTAAAACTGATATTTGGTGTATTAATAGAAAAATACTTTTACAAAAAACTAATACATACTATGGTTTTTATAACAAAAGATGGAAGAGCTATAAAGATAAATACCCAACATTAGATGAATGTGTTATGATGACTTACTGTCATGAAAAAAATGAAGCAGATGGTTTGAGAAGAGAAAGAATAGTGACAGAAAATGACATTCATGTAGCTAATACTTATGATGTAATGAATGAGTTAAGACAAAGATGGATAGATATTTACAATAATGATGGTTTTCATAAACCAGGCACAGGAATAACGGCTATATTATATTATATAAAAAAGTATGGTAATATACATCTTCATAATTTTGATTGGGGAAAAACCAGTCATTATTGGGGAGTAAAGGGTCCTGAAGACATTCCTAGTCAACACCACACTTGGGGTTTTGAAGAACAAGTAGCTAAAGATTTAGTTTCTGAAAATAAGGTAGTTGTGTTATGAGGACTATTTGTATCACACCCATAAAACATTTAGATGGTGTTTACGACAAACTAAACTCAATTACTAATTTAACATACTTACCTAACATAAGTAAAAACGAACTAAAAAAAATATTGTTTGAGGAATCTTTTCAATATTTATTTACAAATCCTAACAAACAAAGTTTTTTACTAAACGAAGAAATATTAGGAGACAGTAACATTAAAGTTATAAACACATGTTCTACAGGCCTTAATCATATTGATTTGAAATATTGTGAGGATAATAATATAGATGTTTGGTCTTTGAAAACAGACTATGAATTAATAAATGATTTACCATCGACATCTGAACTAGCTTTTGGTTTGATGATGTCTTTGCTTAGGAATATAACCAAATCTTTTAATTCTGTAAAGGGTTATAATTGGGACTATGAACCATATGTTGGACATCAAATAAAAGGAAAAACAATTGGTATAATTGGTTATGGTAGATTGGGTAAAATAATGTGTGATTTATTTTATGGTTGGGGAGTAGAAAAGTTAGCTTACGATCCTTACGAGAGAATAACAACTGCTAGAGGCACTCCACTAAAAGAACTATTAAAAAAATCTGATGTTGTATTTTTGCATACTCATGTTACTGATGAAACTCGTGGTATGGTAGATGAAGAGTTTTTATCTAAAATGAAAAAGGGTAGTTATTTGATAAATACTGCTAGAGGTGAATTGGTTGATGAAAATGCGATAATCAAATCAATTAAACAAGAACATTTAAAAGGTTATGGAACAGACGTTATTGCAGATGAGTTTGGTAACATAAATAAAAGTGAGTTAGTAGAATTTGCAATCCTTAATCCAAATAGTAATGTTGTCATAACTCCACATATTGGTGGGATGACAATAGAGGGACAAACTAAAGCTTATCATTGGGCAGTAAATAAATTTGAGGATATAAAATGAGTAAGGAAATAAACGCATTAGCAATAATACCAGCTAAGACAGACTCTAAAAGATTAAAGAAAAAGAATCTTAGAGTCATAGCTGGTAAAACACTTGTAGAACACGCGATAGATTACGTTAGAAATTCAAAATATATAAAATGCGTCATAGTAACCACAGAATCAGAGGAAGTTTGTGAGTTGGTAGAAAAATATGATGAGATTGTAATATTTGATAGAGACAAAAGTTATATGGGTGAAAGGGAAGTTGCAGACGTTTATGTGAATGTTTTACAAGAAATGAAAAATCACTCAGTATATACACGATATATTCTTGAGGAAACTTCTCATGTAATCGGAATACAACCAGACCATCCTGATAGGGAAACTAAAGCTGATGATTTGTTAGAATATTTTGTGGACAACAAATATGATGATTTGGTTACCGTAAATTCAGACGGAACTAGAAATGGTGCGGTTAGGATAACAAAAAAAGAATTTGTAGAGAGTGGTATGATGAGTCGTAGAGTAGGCAGTTATTTGGATGACTGTACTAATATACATAGCGAAGATGATTTATTGAATGCTGAACTTAATATAAAGAACAGAAAATGAAAATAGAAGAGTCTTTCATAAATTATTCAGTAGATGATGTTAAAAAAAATATCATTGAGCGTGATGGTTGGGGAGCTTACTTTGTGATAGAAGACTTTTTAGATAAGTCTCTTTTTGAAAGATTATGTGCGGATTACAATTTTTGGAAAAAAAGAGATAAAAAAATATGGACAGGAGAAGAAAACCCAAGAGTATGGAGATTTACCGAAGATAAAGGAATAAATTTGACAATTGGTGGTTCTGGAACAGATATAAGTTACTTTAGAAGATTATCTAATTTAAGTAAAGTTTGGGGTGACTTTATAAAAATTATGTATTCAAAAGAATCTTACAATTACTTTATTAATCTGTTCTCAGATACTAATATTTTTAAAAAAACAATATCTAAACAAGATTTACAAGATGGTCATGTTAGTTGTAAATTAAGCGCTCAGACTAACAACTATGGATTTATAATACATCCAGATGGTAGACAAAAGCTTGTATCCTATTTACTTTATTTAGATAAACATGAATGGGGTAAACACTCAACAGGTGGTACTGATTTATGGGAAATAAAAGATTCCAAAGTGGACTACAGCCATAAGAAAAATTCAATTGATTATCAGATGAGAGATGGTAGATTTTGGACAGATAAAATAGAATCTGTCAGGTTAACCGAACAAGAAGCAGAAAAAGTTAGTAAATTTAAATCAATAGATTTTAAACCAAACAGATTAGTTGGATTTGTCAGAAGTGAAAACTCATATCACTCTATACCACCAAGAGTTTTACCAAATGGTGTAACGAGAGACTGTTTTCAAATTAATGTATGGAATCTTAGGAGTAGAAAAAAATGAATCAATATATAAAATCGCTGGAAGAATCAGACAAAATAAACAGAGTGTTAAATAAGAGGACTTGGAAACCACCAAAGAATCCATTTATAATATCAGGACCTTGCTCTGTTGAGTCAGAAGATATGATTGTTATGTGGGCTAAAAAAATGGAGTCTATTGGTATTGACGCTTTAAGAGGTGGTGCTTACAAACCATGTACATATCCAATAACTAAAGAAGTTGGTAATAATGGTTGGAAAGAGGGATTAAGAGAAGAAGGACTTAAACACCTAATGACTGCTAAAAAAGAAACAGGTTTACCAATTGTAAGTGAGATTATGGATATAAGACAGATAAACCAACTTTCTATGGACACAATAGATATAATACAGGTTGGAACGAGAAACTTTCAAAACTATAGCCTATTAGACGAATTTGGTAAGTTAGACAAACCAATACTATTAAAAAGAGGAACTTGGGCTACCATTGATGAAATATTAGGTGCTGTAGAAAGAGTGATGGTTGGTGGTAATAATAAAGTAATGATTTGTTTAAGAGGGGTTGTCGGAATGCCGTCATATCGTCATGTATTTCCATCAATAAGATGGGCACCTGATTTAATGATGATACCAGCCTTAAAAGAGTTGTGTAATATACCAATAATTTATGATTCATCACACTCTACAGGTTACAGAAACTTTGTACCAGCTATATCTAAAGCAGCCATAGCTGCGGGTGCTGACGGACTAATATTAGAATCACATCCTAAACCAGAAGAGTCTATAAGTGATGCTGACCAAGCCATATCATTTAGTACTCTAAAAGAAATAGTAGAGAGTGTCAGATGAAATACTCAGTAGTAATTAGAAATAGAAACGAAGAGAGGTATATTGGTCACTGTATACAATCGGTAGTTGATTTTTTAGGTGATGATGTTCAAATCATAATAGTGGATAATGAGTCTACTGATGAATCTATCAGAATAGTAAATACATTCGATTACTTAAATATAAATCATCTAACTATAAGTAAGAATGTGTATACACCAGGTAAATCTTTGAATATGGGTATAGAGAGATGTGATAATGAGGTAACATTGGTTATCTCTGCTCACTGTGAGATAGTGAGTTGGACAAATTGGATTCCAAAGACATTAAAATCATTGGGTGCCATATGGGGTAAACAGATACCGATATGGGATGGAAAGAGAGTTACACCTCGATATCTATGGTCAAATTTTGGTGAAGAAGTGGTTACTAATCACTGGTGTGAATCAGAAAATAGATATTTTTTTCATAACGCTTTTTCTGTTTTTAATACAGAACATATTAAGAAGTACAAATTTGATGAAAGACTTAGCGGTAAAGAGGATAGGTATTGGGCTACTGAACAAATAGATATGGGTTATGATATCGTATATAATCCTGAATACGTTGTTAAACACCACTACACACATAATGGTGCTACTTGGAAAGGAGTTGGTTGATGAATATATTGGTCACAGGAGGAGCTGGGTTTATAGGAACTAATCTAATAAAAAGGTTATTAAATGATGGACACAATGTAGAGTCTATGGATAATTACTCAACTGGTAAAAAAGAAAATGAATTAGATGGTTGTAAATATATAGAAGTAGATATATCAGATAGTATTCGTAGACATGGTGCGTTTGGATTGGAACTTTACCGACTAACAAAACCAGATGTTATTTATCATTTAGCTGCTCTGCCAAGAATACAACCATCTTTTGTAAATCCAAACAAAACATTTGACTCTAATGTAAAGGGAACGCAGAATATTATGGAATATGCTCGTAAGCTTGATATTCCTGTTGTGTATGCTGGTTCTTCATCATCACATGGAGATAAGTGTGCTAATCCATATACACATTCAAAATGGTTAGGTGAAGAGGTGGTCACAATGTACAATAAGATATACAATATACCAACAGCGATATGTAGGTTCTATAATGTATATGGGGACTATCAGTTAACTGAAGGAGCTTATTGTACTGTTCTCGGTATCTTTGAAAGATTATATAAAAATAACGAACCTTTAACTATCACAGATGATGGAGAACAAAGAAGAGACTTTACTCAAGTAGATGATATCGTGGATGGATTGATTAGATGTGGTAAGGGATTAAGTGGTTCTGATGATAGAGTCGTTATTACAGGAAAGATTTTTGAATTAGGTAAAGGTAAGAACTACTCAATAAATGAGATAGCTGGTGCATTTGGTGACTATCCAACAGAATACATAGACAAAAGGCCTGGTGAGATGAGAAACACATTAAATACAGATACAAAGGCTAAAGATATGTTAGGTTGGAATCCAAAAGGTGATATAATAGATTACATAAAAAATAACATTTTGAGAAAATGACATACTATATATTATTAGAGGGAGATTCCAAAAACGCCATTTGGGATGAGAATATATTAGGAGAAGAATCCTTTGGAACATTTTATACAGGAGCTGGTTTTAAAGCGTTAAATACAATGGTTATGGGTGAATCACATCTAATAAAAACAGTCACAATCTTAGACGAGAAGAATCAGAAATATTCGGTAGAGGAGTTCGTAAAATTAATTTCAAAATGGAAAATAAAGTCTTGACTTGTATACCATTTTGTTTGTAGCTTTAGGAGTAAGTTAATGGTGGATTATAGGTATTATGAAGAGCTTGAAGATGAAGCTTTTGAGGAAAAAATTAAACCAAAAAGAAAACCAAAAAAGAAAAAGAAAAAATGGAAGGAACTTAACAATGAGTCTAAAAGGAATAAAAAGACTGGTAAGCTATGGACTAATAAGTCTAACAGGATTTAACTTATTTATAGGGTGCTCTTCTCCCTATGAACCAATAGAAGAATCATCAAAAATAGAGTTTGTGTTGGATGCTCGTATGAATATGGATAGTAATGGTTACTATCATTTAGAACTAGATACAACAAAATGGCAAACTCCTCATAGATTGAGCGGACATGTTTACAGAGATGGTGAACCAAAGAATGTACTAAAGTTTGGCTGGGGAAGTAATCACTACTGGATTATAGGAGACGATTTTGGATACTTTGTAGCAAATACAGGACTAAACGACAATGGAACTTATGTTGGTTACGATACAACATATGTAGATTGGTTTGATGGATACAAAGTTCCCATAGTTAATGGTTCATCTTACAGTAATATGGATGGAGAAGTAAACACTATGTTAGCTCCTACAAGAAATATGAAGGGAGATACTGCTACTATATTCTATGGTTGGTATGATGATTGGAGAGATGAAGAGGTAATTGGTGAGTTTTATGTAATATTTGATTAGGAGATAGTATATGGCGACATATTATTTAGTAGAGAGACGTACAGACAATATAGTTGATAAGATAGACTCTGTAACGCCTGGACCTGTAAAAGACTACTTTATTGGTAGGAAACAGATGAAAGACAATGAGAAATCATTTGATGAGCTTTGGAAAGTGGTGGAAAAAAAAGAATATGACAGAGAGTTTAAAAATAATTTATATAATCGACAAATGGATAAGAGAAAATATGAATGGTGGAAAGATGAAGAGTCTTATTTAGGTTGGTTCTAAATGGGTTATAGTAGAAGATTGTTACTTCGATGAGGATAGTAGTTATATAAACTTCTGTTCAGCATGGAATCCAGCGGATGGGTTTTTAGAGGAGTTAATGAAGACTGTATTAGGTATAGATGAAGAAGCTACAATGGACTTTACAGGAGATGAGGAATCAGATGACTTTTTATTCGCTGGATATGGTAGTAAGAGAGGGTTTCATTGGATAACGGAAGATGACAATCCTGTAAGACCGTGGGAAGAAGAGTGTGAAGAAGAGGGACTTGATTACGATGCGTGTTTAGATACGTTCTATGACGAGGTTAGTTGTATAACAGATTCATTGGTAATGGAGAGTAAGAAAATCGTAGAAGGTGTATGAAATATGTAGACACATCTAAACTATCGGTTAGGGAGATAGATAGAAAAGTCGCTAAAGATATGGTGGTAAAATACCATTACTCTAAACAATGGACTAAATGTAGTGTAGCTTTAGGACTATACTATACCACAGGTAACGAACATCAGTTTTTCGATGAGCCAGAGGAAAAGTTAATCGGTACAATATGTTATGGAGACCCTATAGGAAGACACTCAGGCGCTTCCGTATCAGCGGCTATACCAAGAGAGAATGTATATGAGTTGGTTAGATTATTCGTACACGATGGTTACGGTAGTAACATTGAGTCTTATCTAATAGGAGAGGGATTCAGTTGGTTAAGGAAGAATAGACCAGATATAAAAGCTCTCATATCATACTCAGACCCACAACAAGGTCATGTTGGTACGATATATCAGGCGACTAATTGGTTATATCAAGGTAATAGGATAAGACCTAACGATAGCTGGTTATTCAAGTGGGAAGAGGATGGTAAATGGCAACATGGTAGAACAATATTCCCATACTATGGTACAAACGACATAGAGAAGATGAAAGATTTGGTTGAGAAAGATTTTTGGGCAAAGAAAGAGTTACGGAAACATAGATATATTTATATGAAAATTAAAGTAAGGAGATAATAATGGACTTAAACGCATTGAACACCATAGGTTATTGGGAGATAGTTGAGATATCAATATACTTAGCTGTTATGTACACAGGTAAGGGATTTATTGATGAATATTTTAATAGGAGACTAAAGTAATGGATATAGCAATAATAGGCTGGGTATGGTTAGGAATACTAATAGGGACTATATTAGGGTTCGTAATATGTAGCTGGATGACGCAATCTAAAGTATCAGACTTAGAGTCAGAGATAGTGCATCACATATTTGTCAGAGACTCACTAAAAGAGGAGATAATAAGGTTAGATAACCAACCAAAACCCAAACCACGAAAACGAAGAAATATCAAAGTAAGTAAGATAAAAGTTGGTGATTAAATAACTTTCTATATACTTATTATTAAGTTAGAAAACTGCAGACTATAACTTAAAGGAGATTAGATAGTGAATCAACAAGACCGTAAGGAATTTGAGATTGTTCATTTGAAGATAGATGAACTCAAAAAAGATATAGTAGAACTCAAAACAGATATGGAAAAGGCTCATTCTAAAACGGATGAAAATCTCAGTTTCATTAAGGAAAATCTATTTAATCCCAACGAAGGCCTGTGGGCTGAAACAAAGGAGAACACACGGTATCGTCAACAATCACAGAAGTGGAGAATGACTATCGGCGCTGGGTTCATAGGGTTATTTTTCAAACAAATATACGATTTATTCCTAAATAACTAAATCTTTTTTCACAAACAATATATATATTTTTAGAGGGTGTCAGAGAAGGTTGACACCGAAGACGCGTGTCGAATACGCGTGACACTTAATTTCTTTGACACCAGAGGTAAAATCTCTAACGAGATTTCACCAGTTAGTTTTACTTAAATGTATTACATAGAGCTTTCCCAATTAGAGGAAATGCTCGGTGCGGAGAAAAGTTATGGGAAAAAAGATTATCCAACTCATAGAAAAGATAAAGAATAATAAGCTTAGCGAATGGCAAGAGAGCCTCATTCACGACCACATACACATAGAGTTCGAGGACTACTATTTCTCTAATAGAGAGTATAGGAGAGTACGATGAGAATGTGGGAGTCGGTGGTGGCTACAGTCTTACTCACATTATGGGCTTGTAACCAAATACCACAACCAACGGAACGAAAGACTGTCCCCGTTGTAGATAGTAGCGGTGAGATACATATGTATAGAAGCTCGGTTCCACTACGTTTAGATAATGATTATGCTCTTTATTGTATGGAACACTACCATTGGGAGACTATTTCAGTTCGTTACAATCCAACGTTAATGAGTAAGTTAAGGAAGGAAGAGTATATAGTTAGGAAACATCCCAAAGGGTGATAGGCTTAAAGAAATACTTTAAAATCTAACGCATTTCTAACAAAAAACTTTGTATTTTTTTTACTTTTTAAGATATATATAGTACGAGAGGTTATTAATTTAACTCTCATCACCAAATAACCTTAATAAAGTGGAGAAAGTAAGTGAAATCCTTAATATCCTTAATTCTAATTGGTTCTATTGTGGCTAAAGACATACCCAAAACACAAAAACCTCAAATGGTGAATGAATTGAGTATAGACTTTAGCGGTTATGTACCAACTACTGGCGGTAAGATAAATGTTATCTTCAATGTAGACAAAAGAGGAAGAGTAATCAATCCTATCATATCAGACTCTTTCGATATCAGATTAAATAATACTGTAATAGATGCAGTAAGTAAGTTAAGATTCGTTCCAGCTCAACAAAATGGAACTAATGTAATCGTTAAATATAATTTACCTATAGTAGTTCAGTAAGTCCTGTAAGTACATAAGTAGAGGGGAGACTAAACCGCTCCCCTCTAATTTCCCTATCTAAGTAAACCTTTTTACCCAGCTTTCCATATATTTATTACTATGTGGAAACTATATACCTTTTATTTTATAATACTCAGCATACCCTTTTTAGCCGCTTTAAGTACGCTATATCACATCATTGTACATAAGCCTCACCAACCTATGAACTTACTCAAACGAAAGAGAGAATATGACAGAAGAGTATAGGATGATTGAGATAGGGTTTGTTTGGCTAGTGATTATATACTTCTGTTATCTCTGGTGGGAAAACACCTAATCCCCCACTCTAACCCACTTTTTGACACACTTAGATACTTATTCTTAACATATTAACTATATCATGTATCAGAATATATATAGCGCGTGTGTCTTCCTGTCAGACTTTCGGGAGCCATACAACTGATATATTAGATGTGTCAAAATGACAGAATAGGAGCTTTTTATGGCTAAAGTTAGTAAAAGTAAGATAGTTTGGGCGATTAATGAGACTCAAAGTATGCGTCAAGCCTCTCAACTATTGGGTATAGCGTATAATACCTTTAAGAAGTACGCTAAACTATACGAAGTATGGCAACCTCTGAGTAGTTCTCAAGGTGTCCGTATGAGTAGTACAGGAGGGTTTAAACCAGTAGAGTTAGCGGAAATCTTTTCTGGTAAGCATCCGAGCTACTCTGATACTAAGTTAATGCACCGCTGTTTTAGGGAAGGATACTTAGCAGAGGAGTGTGGTAACTGTGGATATGACGAATACAGAGCGTCAGATATGAGTAAACCGCTGATGTTGGACTATATGGATGATGACGGAACCAACAAGGATTTAGCGAATTTAAGGGTATTATGCTTTAATTGCTTCTTTATTATGAAGGGAAAACGACTAAAAGTAGACACACCGAAGACAATTTTGGGGTATTTGTCAAGCTTTTATTAGTGCGCACGGCATCTAGGCGCGCCACAATAGTAAAAAAAATGAAAAAAAGTGAAAAAAAGGCTTGACTTATACTGGTTTTTATTCGTAGCTTTAGGTGTAAGTTGGCCTGAGATACGAAAGAGGAGTAGGTTTCAGGTGGGTTGAGTTCCCTTAAAATGTAATTCGTAAGATAGCTCGTTAAGGACTAATATCGATTAATGTCATAAACTGACCAACTACAAAGATTTAAAAGTTGAGTTGAGTAGCCAAAAAACAACCTGATAAATACGCTAAATGACGATAGGTGTGACAGACGGTTTAAAGCCCGATGGACAAACAACTTTGGTGTGGGGACTACCAATGTCAATAAGAGTCTCCCCACACCTCTAGATTTTAGCGGTACGCTAAATAATATTTTGCTCCATACTATTTATAGGTATGGAAGAACTAATATATAAACTAAACGGAGTAAGAATGCTAGATGTAGTAG
>LUMQ01000967.1_pt1 | contig 33470 bp, 41 predicted proteins | sample 729621 | NCBI WGS metagenome assembly LUMQ01 (sample SAMN03860259, study PRJNA289734) | marine metagenome | biome: seawater column; feature: ocean; material: water; isolation source: Red Sea water column Station 12 - depth 25m | place: Saudi Arabia: Red Sea | collected 2011-10-15 | depth 25 m | reverse complement strand
GGGAAAGCTAATTCATCCCATGGAATTTCTGATATTTCAACCAGCTTTACTTCACTACTTTCATTAGTAGGTCCAAAAGAATCTGAAAGAAGTTTAGCTAGATAAAAAACGTGTATCTGACTGATATGCGGTAGACTTATTACAGTATATGGCTTAATTATTTCAGCTTTAGCTTGAGTTTCTTCTAATGTTTCTCTTAATGCACCAGCTTGCATCGTTTCTGCATTTTCAAGAAAACCTGCTGGTAAGGTCCACTTATCTTTACGCGGATGAATACTTCTTTTAGCAATTAATATTTTATTATCAAATGTTGATAATGTGCCCACTACTAGATTTGGATTTGTATAAAAAATTGTATCGCAATCATTGCAACAGTATCGCTTGCGATTATCATCTTCAGGGATTTTAAATTCTAAATTTGAGCTTCCACAATTTGAACAATACTTCACAACTTAACCAATATTTTTTCTAAAAAAAGTTAAACTATCTTAAATGATTTCTTCTATAAAAGATAAATTAAATAATATTAATTACGATGCAACTACTGGAAACAGAAAAGCTGGCGTGATGATTTTGTTATCAAAAATTAGTGACAAAAATTTTTCTATTAAATTTACATTGAGATCATCGAAAATGAAAACACATGCAGGTGAAGTCAGTTTTCCTGGTGGAATGATGGAAGAGATTGATCAAGATATTTTTCAGACTGCTCTTAGAGAATGTGAAGAAGAAATTGATCTCCAATCTACAAATTTAGAGATCCTAGGAAAAATGGATTATTTTATTTCGAGACATAAAGTAGAAGTTCATCCAGTTGTTGGATTTTTAGAAACCAATCAAGCATTTAAATCTAATTATGAAATAGATGAAATATTTGATGTCCCTATTTCATATTTACTTGATGAGGAAAATATTATTTGGCAAGAATTAGAAAGAGACGGAATTAAGTTCAAATCACCATCATGGAGTTATAATGGATTTAAAATTTGGGGACTTACTGCAATGATCACAGCAATTTTTGTTAATGATTATTTTGATGCAGGAATAAAATTGGACTGGAAGCGATGATTTACGAATTAGATGGCAAAAAACCTAAAATGCGGGACGAAAATTACTGGATTGCCAGTAATGCTACCGTCATTGGCGATGTTTTCTTAGATACAGACGCAAGTATTTGGTTCAATTGCGTAGTTAGAGGAGACAATGAGCCTATTTCCATAGGTAAAGGGTCAAATATTCAAGAAGGTTCTATTATTCATACAGATCCTGGTTTCAAATGCATCATTGGTGATAATGTTACCGTAGGGCATATGGCTATGCTTCATGGATGTGAAATTGGCGATGGCTCGCTAATTGGAATCAATTCAGTCATTCTAAATGGTGCAAAAATAGGTAAAAACTGCATAATTAAATTTTATGTTGAAAATTATAAAAGATATAAAAAAGGAGATTTTTAAATGTCATATGCAATAGTTACAGGCGCTTCAGCGGGAATTGGAAAAGAAATAGCAATACAGCTTGCTGAAAGAGGTCACGATATTATATTGACTGCTAGAAGAGAAAATAGATTACAAGAACTAGCCTCAGAAATTAGAAGTAGGTATCAAGTAAATGTTGATTACATCACAGCTGATTTAGCTGAAGTTGATGCACCAGATCAAATTCATGAATTTTGTAAGAATAATAATTATGACGTAGAAATTCTTATTAATAATGCAGGTTATGGGTTGCCAAAACCATTTCATGAAGTTCCTATGGAAGATGAAGAAAAAAGTCTCAGAGTGTTAGCAATATCTGTAATTGCTCTAACAAAGAAGTTTGTTCCCGATCTTCTAGCAAGGGGCGGTGGAAAAGTTATGATTGTCTCTTCGGTAGCATCTTTTGCTCCACCATCCGCAATCCAGACACTTTATGGACCAATTAAAACATTTATGAATAGATTTAGTGATTCTATAAATATAAATTACAAACGTAAGGGCATTTCTTCAACTTCAGTTTGCCCAGGTTATACAGTTACTGAATTCCATTCTGCATCAGGCACTCAAGAGCAAATGGACAAAGTTCCAGCATTTATGAAATTAACTGCTGAGAGAGTAGCTAGAGAAGGCCTTGATGCAATGTTTGCTGGCAAGCGTCTTTCTATCCCAAGTAAAAGATACAAGGTATTAGTCTTTCTTATGACATATTTTTCATTTTTAATTAATATTTTTAGTAATGCACTTACAGGTGGCAGATACGAAAAAAAATGAATACCAATGAGATAAGAGAAGCATTTCTAGAATTCTTTAAAAGCAAGGATCATAATATTGTTTCTTCAAGTTCTCTCGTACCCAACAATGATGACACTTTGCTTTTCACTAATGCAGGCATGGTTCAGTTTAAAGATGTCTTTTTAGGTCAAGAAAAACTTAAATTTTCCAGAGCCACCACTTCCCAAAAATGTATTCGTGCTGGGGGTAAGCATAATGATCTTGAAAATGTAGGCTATACGCTTCGCCACCATACTTTTTTTGAAATGCTTGGGAACTTTAGCTTTGGTGATTATTTTAAAGAGGAGGCTATAGTTTTTGCATGGGAGTTTTTAACTGATGTTCTCAAACTAGATAAGGATAGGTTATGGATTACAGTTTATAAAGATGATGACGAGGCAAAAGAAATTTGGATAAATAAGATTGGCATTGATCCGGATAGAATTGCGAAGCTTGGAGATAAAGATAATTTTTGGTCGATGGCTGATACTGGACCTTGTGGTCCTTGCTCAGAAATCTTTTTTGATCACGGAGATAAATATGAAGGAACACCGCCAGGTGAAGATGGAGATGAGGGCGATAGATTTGTAGAGATATGGAACTTAGTCTTTATGCAATTCAACCGAGATACAGATGGTGTTCTGCATGATTTACCAAAACCATCAGTTGATACTGGAATGGGACTAGAAAGAATTGCTGCAGTAATGCAGGGAGTAGGGTCAAACTATGAAACTGATATCTTTTCAAATCTAATTGAAGAATCTGAGAAAGTGCTTGGAAGTGCTGGAGATGTCTCCCACAAAGTAATTGCTGACCATCTTAGATCTTCGTGCTTCTTAATTTCAGATGATGTTTTTCCATCTAATGAAGGAAGAGGCTATGTTCTCAGAAGAATCTTGCGAAGAGCTATTAGACATGGCTACAAAATAGGAGCAGATAAGCCTTTTATGTATAAGTTAGTTAAAACTTTCGTTAACGCGATGGGTAATGCTTATCCACAACTAAAAAATGACGAAGAAAGAATTAAAAAACTCATCAAAAATGAAGAGACTCAGTTTTTACAAACCCTCGATAAAGGTATTCAGATTTTGGACTCTACTCTTGCAGAAGGGAATAAAGAAATTATTTCAGGAGATTTGGCCTTTAAGCTTCATGATACTTTTGGTTTTCCATTTGATCTGACGGCTGATATTGCAAGAGAAAAGGGTATTGATATTGATGAAAAAGGATTCAAGAAGAATATGGAATCTCAACAACAAATGTCAAAGGCATCAAGTTCGTTTGTATCAAAGATTCCTACTGCAGAGGATTTGAAGGAAACAGATTTTATTGGTTATGAACATATGTCTTCAGACTCAAATGTAATAGCAATTTGGAATAAAAATGAAAAAGTTGAGCTTGCTAATGAGCCACAAGAGTACTTTATAGCACTTAACCAGACTTCAATTTATGCAGAGTCAGGTGGGCAGGTTGGTGATAGAGGTTGGTTTAAATCTAAAAATGCCGAGGGCAGCATTTTAGATTGTAAAAAATCTGGAAAAGTTTTTATGCACCTTATAAAGTTAGACAAAGGAAGCTTAAAAATTGATGATAAAATTGAAGTTAATGTGAATAAAGAAAAAAGAGAGAAAACTGAAGCTCATCATTCTGCTACCCATTTAGTCCATGCTGCACTAAAAAGGGTGCTTGGAGATCATGTCAAGCAAAAGGGTTCACTCGTTGATGAGCACAAACTTAGATTTGATTTCTCGCATGATGAATCTTTATCAGATGAAGAGATATCCAAGATTGAAGATTTAGTAAATGAAGAAATACTTAAGAATTCAGCTGTAAGCACCAAAATAATGGATTTAGAAGATGCTAAGAATTCAGGTGCAGAATCTTTATTTGGCGAAAAGTATGAAGATCAAGTAAGAGTGTTATCTATTGGTGAAGATGATTTTTCTCTTGAGCTTTGTGGTGGAACACATATCTCAAGAACAGGGGATCTTGGTATTTTTATAATAACAAGTCAAAGCAGTGTAGCCTCTGGTATCAGAAGAATTGAGGCATTATCTGGTCCTAGAGCTCAAGAATATTTATCAAATCTTAAAAATCAAACTATTCAACTCCAAAAACTATTAAATGCTCCTGCTGAAGAAATTGAAGATAAGGTGAGTAAGCTTTTAAAGGAAAATAAAAGCTTAAAAAAAGGCGGTAAAACCGCCAAAGCAGCCACAATTAAATCCTCTAATACACATGATATTGATAACTTTAAATTAGTAATTGAAGAAGCAGAATCAGAGGATATCAAAGAATTAAGACCACTACTTGATGAAAAAACGAAAAATGTAAATAACTCTATCTTTATTCTTCTAAGCTCTAAAAACGAAACATTAACTATTCTCTGTTCCGTATCAAAAGATCTCCAATCAAGAATTTCAGCAAAAGATCTCATTAATGCTTTAACGCTACCTATTGAAGGCAAAGGAGGTGGAAGAGTAGAATTTGCTCAAGGCGCAGGCAAGCCTTCTGATAGAGAAAAATTTGTTTCTGATATCCCTAATATCGTACAATCGCTCGCATAAATTTTTATGCAACAAGTTATAGTTCAAAAATTTGGAGGCACATCTGTTGGTTCGGGAGAGCGAATAGCTGCTGTCGCTGAAATAATTAAAAATGAGGCAGAGATGAACACTGTTGTAGTTGTTGTATCAGCAATGGCAGGAGAGACTGATCGACTTATAGAACTTTCAAAATTATTTGGAGATAATCCTAATAAAAGAGAATTCGATGCCTTGATATCAACTGGCGAGAAAGTAAGCGCATCTCTCTTAGCAATGGCCCTAAACTCTCTTGGCTTGAAAGCCAAATCTTATTCAGCTGCTCAAGTTTCTCTTAAAACTACATCTAACTTTTCAAAGGCAAAGATTTTAGATATAGATAAAGCAAAAATGGAAGAGATTCTTGCAGATGGATCTGATACTACTGCTGTTGCAATTGCTGCTTCTCTTAAAGCTAATCGTTGTGATATTTATACGGATGTTGATGGTATTTACACTACAGACCCAAGAATTGTTCCCAATGCTAAGAAACTTGATGCAATTTCCATGGAGGGCATGCTCGAGCTTGCAGGACAAGGAGCTAAAGTCATTCAGATCAGAGCTGTAGAATTCGCAAATAAATTTAAGGTTCCTGTGAGAGTTCTATCGAGCTTTTCACCAGGTACTGGTACTATGATAACTTTAGAGAATGATACTATGGAAAATGCAGAAATTTCAGGAATAGCCTTCCAAACAGACCAAACAAAAGTAACTTTTACTGCGGTTGAAGATACTCCAGGCATAGCGTCAAAGATACTAGGTCCGCTAAGTGAATTAGACATGAAAGTTGACGTTATTGTTCAGAATGTTGGAATTGAAGGCAAGACAGATTTTACTTTTACCATAGCAACTGAGGAAAAAAGTTTGTTGGATGAAGCAATTAACAAAATTCAAAAATCCATAAACTATAAAGAAGTAATAATTGACGATGAAATTGCTAAAGTTTCTATTGTTGGTGTTGGAATTAGGTCTCATGCTGGAGTTGCAGCAAAAGCTTTCCAAGCATTATCTGAAAACGAAATAAATATTGGCATGATTAGCACTTCCGAAATTAAGTTGACATTGGTTATCGAAAAAGATGATCTTGAAAAAGCCGTAAAAGTCTTACATGATGTATTTGAGCTAGATAAATAATGTATGACTTAGTCCTTAAAAACTGCAATGTTATCAATGAAAATGTTGAATCACAGGTAGATATTGCAATTAAAAATCAAAGAATTGAAAAAATAGCTGCTTCGATTGATTCAGAATCTTCTGAAGAACTAGATTTATCAGGAAAGCTTGTGATTCCTGGTCTTATTGATGATCAAGTTCATTTTAGAGAACCAGGCCTAACCCACAAAGGTGAGATTGCCACTGAATCAAAGGCCGCTCTTGCTGGGGGTGTAACAAGTTATTTTGAGATGCCTAATGTAAATCCTAATACCTCTACTATTGAGAATTTAGAGAAAAAGTTTGAGATGGCTTCAACTAAATCTGTTGGCAATTACTCATTTTATTTAGGTGCAACAAATGACAACATTGAAGAGATAAAAAAACATGATCCAAAAACTTCATGTGGCCTCAAAGTATTTATGGGAGCATCCACAGGTGATTTACTGGTTGATAAATATGAATCGCTTGAGAAGATTTTTGAACATTGTCCTACAAATATTGTTACTCATTGTGAAGATCCTAAAAGATTAGTTGAAAATGAAAGACTATATAACGAAAAGTATGGTGATAAGCTTGAAGCTGCTCATCATGCAGTTATAAGAGATGAGGAATGTTGCTATTTATCCAGTTCATTAGCTGTTGGGCTGGCAAAAAGATTTGGCTCTAATTTGCATGTTCTTCACCTTTCCACAGCAAGGGAAATGGAATTATTTACAACTGATCCAATTGAGAACAAACATATTACTGCTGAGGGCTGTGTGCATCATCTCACTTTTAGCGACAAAGATTATAAAGAGCTTGGTAATTTTATTGTTTGCAATCCCTCAATTAAAACAGAGGAAGACAGACTTGGAATTATTGAAGCCGTAAAAGCAAATAAAATTGATATTTTCGCAACCGATCATGCTCCTCATACTTTTGAAGAAAAAAGTCAAAAATATCCAAATATTCCTGCAGGTATTCCTTTGGTTCAGCACTCTCTTCAGATGCTACTCGAGTTTTATTTTGACGATATTTTCTCTTTAGAAATGATCGTTGAAAAGTCCAGTCATAACGTTGCAAAGAGATTCAATATCAAAGATAGAGGATTCCTAAGGGAAGGGTACTTTGCAGATATAACATGTGTGGATTTGGATAAAACCTATACTGTAAATAAAGAAAATATCTTACACAAATGTGGGTGGTCACCTTTAGAAAATAGAACAATGCGTTCATCAATTCATGCAACCATCCTCAACGGAAATATTGCTTATAAAGAAGGGCAATTTTCTGAATCTTTGAATTTTGGTCATAGACTAGAATTCGATAATTAGAATCGTTAAGCATTATAAAATTGTCTGTATAATAAAAAACTCGGAGAGTTGGCTGAGTGGTCGAAAGCGCCTCCCTGCTAAGGAGGTATACGGGTAACTGTATCGAGGGTTCGAATCCCTCACTCTCCGCCATTTTGGAGAAAAATATGAATGATAATGAAATGATAAATGATTGTATTCAGTTATATTTTGATGGATGTTATGAGTCAGATCCTGAAAAAATTAAAGCTTCTTTTAATCCAAATGCTTCCATAACAGGGTATCTCCCAGATGGTTTTCATGAAATGAGTGTCGATGATTTTGCAGGTTTTGTCGCATCGCAACAACCATCACCGATGGAAAAGAATGATGAAAAGATGCTAGAAATACTTTCATGTGAAGTTTATGGGAATACTGCAGCAGTTAAAGTTAGAGAAGCATACTTAGGAATGATTTTCGTAGACTGTTTATCCTTTTTAAAGAAAGATGATGAATGGAAAATTTATACAAAGCTTTTCCATGTTGAATCTTAATAGCGCTTTAAAAATCAGTTAATATAATCTTTTGGAGAGTATTATGAAAAAATTATTATTACTATCTTTCGTTTCGTTTCTTTTTGTAGGTTGCTCAACTGAACAAGACTCAAATCAAGCAGCAACGTTTAATGGAGAATCAATTTTTGTTGAATTTATGCCATGCCAGGCTGGTCCAGACTACTCTGTTGAGAATATGCAAGAAATGATAAGTGAATGGCGTAGTTTACTTACTGCAGATGATTTAAAAGGCGCATGGGGTTATGCTCCAGCTGCAGAATCAAATGCATTCGGAAATACCGGTTGGTGGGAGCTTAATTGGTCTTCGCAAGATGCCGCAAATGCAGCATGGTCTCAATGGGCCTCTAATACTGAAGCAGCAGCATGGACTGAGAAATATGAAAGTGTTTTATCTTGTGATGCAGAAGGTAGAAATGCATTGGATGCAATTTTTCCAGTTGAAGCAGATCATTTTGGAGCTCTTCCAGAGAGTGGATATTTTTACAGTGAGTTTTATCATTGTTTTTATAACGAAGGCTCCTCTAAAGCGGATGCAGTTGCATTCTTGCCTAAGTATACCGCAGGAGTTTATGAGAATACTGATGGCTTTGATGGTACATCTTTTCATTATGGTAACTACTATGCTCAACTAAATGAAGATGGCTCACATACAGAGGAAGGAATAGATTTTCTATGGGCAAGCTTTACAAATAGCGAAGCATCAATGGTTAAGGTAAACGAAGTCTTTGAAACTAATATGAGATCAACTCTCTTTCCTCAGTTTAGTGAATTTGCTACCTGTAGAGAGGATGTTATAGATATTTATCATGGCTGGACTTTCTACAATAGTGAGCAAAAAGATTTCATGCCAGATTTTTCAAGCTATTAAAAAATTAAACTTTTATCTTAAAAAGCCACCTTTTGGTGGCTTTTTTTTGTAATATAAATTCTTATTAATTTTTTCGGAGAATTTATGAATTTAACTACAAAAAGCTTGTTAACTTTTTTTGCATTAATTTTCGTTGTCAGTTGTTCTAATACAATGGAAGATGCAGATGCTCCACAAACTGTTTTCTTTAACCAAATGATTCCTTGTACAGCTGGACCTGACTACTCAGATGAAAATATGAGGAAGTTTGTTGCTGACTGGAATGAATTAGTTGCTGTTTATGATCAGATGGTTTGGGCCGGAGGCTATGCACCAGCTAGCGGACAGCAAAACGGTTGGTGGGAGCTTCAATGGACCTCAAAAGAAGCTGCAGATTCTGCATGGGAGTCATGGCTTTCAAGAGAGGACGCGCAGGAATGGGATCAATCTTCAAATAATGTTTTGGACTGTGATAACACCCAAGTATTTGATCATGAGTTTCATCTGGGAGATCCACAAAGTGGACTTGATTGGAAATCTTTTGCAACTCAATCACAGGCATGCAGATTTGTGAACGGTGCTTCTAAATCTGAGCTAATGGCTGATATTGCTCTTTTCGATGAGTGGCTAGAAGAATATGACACAGATGATCCATATACTTACGGGGTCTACCTTCCTCAAGACACCAGTGACCCTAATGATTTCTACTGGCTTAATTTTCATCAAACATTTGAAACAATGGAAAGTGGAAATATGAATTGGTATGAAAATGGTGCAGAAATGCAAGCAATCTTTGACTCACATACTGAATGTGATGATCCAGAGCTTTGGAGCAGTGCAGAATTTAAGAATGCTGCAGCAAGTTAAATAGACTCTGTCTATTTTAAAGGCCGCTTAGCGGCCTTTTTTGTTGAATTTACAAATTAAATCATTAAGTAATAAGGGGTTATGACAGATAAAACTTTAAGATTAATTCTAGGAAATCAGCTTTTCCCTTTAGAAATACAAAAAATAGAAGATACTGAAACTGTTTTCATGTGCGAGGATTCTGGATTATGCACATATGAAAAACATCATAAATCAAAAATTGCTTTATTTTTTAATGCAATGAGGTCATTTAGAGACTCTCTTGAGCAGTCAAATATAAAAAACATTTATTATGATTTCAATAACAGATTCAATGATCCTTTTATTGAAAAATTAGCTGAAGAAATCAAGAAAAATCAGTTTACTAAAATTAAGTTTTTTGAAATTGAAGATAAACCTTTTGAAAAAGAGATACTTTTGTTAGTTAATGAACTTGAGATTACTCACGAAATTCTTAAAACACCCATGTTCATTGATACAAGGGAATCATTTAAAGAATATATAGGGGATAAAACTTTTATATTACAAGCTAACTATTACAAGAAAGCTAGAAAAGAGATGGATCTTCTTTTAGAAGATGGAAAGCCTTTGGGTGGTAAATGGAGCTTTGATGATGAGAATAGAAAAAAGCTTCCTAAAGGTTACATAATTCCAGAACTTCCAACTATCAAAAAACGAGATGATTCTGAAGAAATTTCTAATTTTATAAATACTGAATTTAAAGATCATCCAGGGATGATAAATAATATTTTCCCTTATACCTCTGAACAAGCTTTAGATTGGCTTAATGTTTTTTTTGATGAGCGTTTTAAAGATTTTGGACCATACGAAGATGCTATTTTTATGGGGGAGCATTTTCAACTTCATTCTGCGTTAAGTAGCTCAATGAACCTTGGGATTATTACTCCACAGCAAGTTATAACTGAGGCAAGAAATTATGCTAAGGAAAATGATATACCTCTGAACAGCCTAGAAGGATTTATTAGACAAATAATCGGATGGCGAGAATTTATAAGAGGCATTTATCAAAACTTCTCTGAAAAAATGATAGATGCTAATTATTGGAACCATCAAAGAAAACTATCTGATGCTTGGTATACAGGAGAAACAGGTATAGAGCCACTAGATGATGCCATAAAAGGCGCACTAGAGTTTGGGTATACCCATCACATAAATAGACTTATGGTTTTAGCTAGCATAATGAATATGTCAAGAATCCATCCATCAGAGATTTATAAATGGTTTATGGAAATGTTTGTTGATTCGTCTGAGTGGGTAATGGTTCCAAATGTTTTTGGTATGGGAACATTCGCTGATGGAGGAATATTTGCTACCAAGCCATATATTTGTGGATCAAGTTATATATTAAGGATGTCAAATTTCAAAAAGGGAGATTGGTGTGAAATTGTTGATGGCCTTTATTGGAAATTTATTGAAGACAAAAGAGAATTCTTTGCTTCAAATCCACGTCTTTCTCTAATGATAAGAGCTCTTGATAAACTTGATAAGGATAGGAAATTAAGAATTTTTAAGGCGGCTGATACTTTTATTAAGGAAAAAACTCTTTGAAAAGAATAAAAAAATCCAATCTTCCTCAAAAAATTTGTGTAACATGTAATAGGCCTTTTACATGGAGAAAAAAATGGGAAAGATCTTGGGATGAGATCAGATTTTGTAGTAAAAGATGCAAAACCAATGCTAAGGAGTAAAAAATGACAGATTATGCAACTCTTGAAAAAATCGATGATGTATCAGTATTAAGATTAGATGATGGGAAGGTAAATGTCTTTTCTATAGAAATGCTTGAAGCGATTAATAATTGCCTAAATGATGTTCCTAAAGATAGTGGCTCTCTAGTGATAAAGGGTAAAGAAGGAATTTTTTCTGCTGGCTTTGATTTAAAAACCTTTGCATCAGGAGATATGGAAAAAATCTCAAAAATGAGCGATCTCGGGATGAGGTTTATGTATGACATTTTTACTTTTCCAAGGCCGGTTATTGCTGCTTTGTCTGGGCATACTATAGCAATGGGTCTTTTTGTAGCATGTGGATGTGATTATAGAATAGGCTTGAAAGGAGATTTTGTAACTCAAGCTAACGAGGTCAGAAATAATATGGATATCCCAACCAGCATTATGCAGATTGCTGCGAGTAGAATTTCTAAAAAACATGCATATTCTGTTCTGCTTCATGCAGATCCATATCCATTTCCTAAAGCAGTTGATGCAGGAATAATAGATGAGCTACATCCCCATTACGAAAAAACAAAAAATGCATATATTGCTGATGATGTAAAAATTATTAAACCTTTGATAGTTAAATAAAGAATGCCAAAAGGTTATTGGGTAGCTAAAGCAAATATTCTCGATGATGAGAAGCTCTCAAGGTATGGTAAACAAGCTGAAATAGCAATAGAGAAATTTGGTGGTAAATTTCTTGTTAGAGGCGGTCAACATGAAACCAAAGAGGGAATCGATTTCTCTAGAAATGTAGTTGTTGAATTTGATTCCTATGAAACTGCATTGGCTGCTTACAGCAGTTTAGAATATAAAGAGGCATTAACTTTGCTTGAGGGTGGAGCCGAAAGAATGTATGCAGTAGTTGAAGGCTATGAATAAGATGCTGTCAGTAATTTAGGACTAACTTAAATGGACAAATCTCCAAACTTCTATGCTGAGCAATTTGCTTCAGCTGCTTGGGGCCCATGGTTAATATTTCTATTAATTGGATCTGGGATATTTTTTTTAATTTATTCAAGATTTGAGATTTTTAAATATCTTCTGCACGCTTTTAGGATTCTTTTTTCCAAGGAAAAGAGCGATGAAGAAGGCGAAGTAAGTCCCTTCCAAGCACTTACCACATCACTGTCGGGGACAATTGGGTTGGGTAATATTGCTGGTGTTGCACTTGCAATTTCAGTAGCAGGACCTGGCTCAATTTTTTGGATGTGGGTGACAGCAATTATAGGTATAGCAACAAAATTTTTTACCTGTACTTTGTCAGTGATGTATCGAGAAAAGACTAAAGAAGGAGAAATCTTTGGCGGCCCTATGTATGTAATAAAGAATGGTCTTCCAAAAAGAATGTTACCCCTTGCATATTTTTTTGCTTTGGCAGGAATGATAGGTTGCTTACCAGCTTTTCAAAGCAATCAACTTATTCAAATCACCGGAGACCTTGCTTTTTCAGAAATTGAAAATTTTAATATTTTGGGAGGTTTAGTCCTCGCCGGTATTACTGGATTAGTGGTAATTGGTGGTTTAAAAAGAATAGCTGAAGTTGCAACATTTCTTGTGCCTCTAATGGGGTCAATTTATTTTGGAGCAATGATTGTAGCGCTCATGCTAAATTTAAACCTAGTTCTACCTGCCTTTAAATTAATTTTTGTCGATGCATTTAATGGAACTGCCATTGCAGGTGGCACCTTTTTTGGAGTGTTAATTTATGGCGTTAGAAGAGGAGCTTTTTCAAATGAAGCAGGTATGGGAACTGAGTCTTTGGTTCATGGAGTTGCTAAAGTTTCAAATCCAGTTAAGCAAGGCCTAGTAGCTATGACAGGACCAATTTTTGATACATTAATTATATGCACAGCCACTGCTTTAATGATTCTAGTATCAGGAGTTTGGGAAACATCATCGTCCCAAGGCGTTACATTAACAGCAGAAGCATTTGGTATTTTGTTAGGAAACTTTGGCGGCTTAATTCTTTTCGTTTGCGTGATTTGTTTTGGTTTAAGCACAATCTTTACTTACTCGTATTACGGAGCATCTTGCTCAAGATTCCTATTTGGAAAATTTGGCATGAAATTCTATATTTATCTATACATTTTAAGTATTTTCATTTATTCGATAGTCCCAATTGATATTGCTATAAATATAGCTGATGGTGCATTTGCTATGATGGCTATTCCGACTCTGATTTCTGCATTATGGTTGGCACCAAAAGTAATGCAGGCTTCAAAAAATTACTTTAAACTTATTGATAACAATTAAAAAAATGAAATTTTTGAGTTTTCTCTTTGTATTCTTTTTAGCTATACCAATTTTTTCAGAAGAAAAAGGTCGACTCGATAGAGAGGAATTTGATTTTAGATATACCTATCTAGGAATAAGCTATATTGGTGCAAATAATGCAGATAGTGGCTTAGCAATAAACACCTCATTTAAACTACCTGGTCCTTTGTATCTTAAGTTTGAAAGAAGAGGCGACGGGATAGACTTTGAGAGGGAGACAGTCGACAAAACTACCGATTCTTTTAGAGTTGGGGCTCATGCCGGAATAGGCGATATATTGAGTAATATTTCAGCACGCGGAGTCAACTTAGAAGTTAAAAATTCATTTGAGCTCTATGGAGAGCTTGGAGTAAAAAGTTGGTCAGTAGAAAACGATGACTTCAATTTTGATGAAAATGCATATGAGGCACATTTTGTGTCAGGCATTCATTTTGGTGACAGTAATGATTGGGAAGGAAGGATTTTCCTTGATGTCGCATCAGAAGCAGAACCAATTATCAATGATGACATTGTATGTTTGGAACTAGATTGTCCAACAATTTATGAGATTTCGGATGATCAAAACAGAAGATTTGGTTTTGAAGCAATCTACAACAGAGGTAAATATACTGCCTTTACTATTGGTGCAAGCACAAACTCTCTATACGATTCAACAACTTTTGAGATAGGTTTTCGTATAAATCTATAAATTATTATCAGAAACAAAAGGATTAGTTGATCGTTCAACTTTAAAATTTGAGGGTGGTCCGTGGCCAGGAACAAAAGCTATATCCTCACCAAGGGGCCATAGTTTTGTCTTAATTGATTCAATCAATTGCGCATAGTTTCCGCCAGGTAAATCTGTTCTTCCAATTGATCCAGCAAAAAGAACATCACCCACAATAGCTAACTTCGAGGGCTCATGAAAAAAAATAATATGTCCTGGAGTATGACCTGGAGTAAGAAATACTTTTAATATTGCATTACCAACTGATACGGTTTCTCCATCATTTAACCATAGGTCTGGTGAGCAATTTTGAGCAGACAACCCAAGCATTGAACCTTGAGCCTCTAATTCATCCAAGAGAAACTTATCATCAATGTGAGGACCAATTATCTCCAAGTTAAGTGTATTAGCTAGCTCAGTAGCACCAGCAGCATGGTCTATATGCCCATGAGTAAGCAATATTTTCTCTGGAATTAGGTCATTATTTGCAGCGCTAGCTAGCAATACCTCCAAATCTCCCCCGGGATCAACAAAAGCGCATTTTTTAGTTTCTTCACAAAACACAATGGGTGCATTTTGTTGAAATGGAGTAACAGGATTTATTAATGCTTTTATATTAGACATTGCTACAATAGTTTCTGTTAATAATAACAGTTTTAAGCGAAAAAAAATGGCAATAAAAAGCTCAACTATAGATAAAACAATGGTGGTGACGATCTCATCTCCTCCAGTAAATGCATTTTCATCCGATGACTAGAAAGGAGCATGGCCTTGATAAAGAAAAGCTTGAGATAATTAATGATTATCTCTGGAAGCTTTCAAATGCAATCTATAATTCAGACGTTCCCATAATTTGCTGCTGCGATGGATTTGTTATTGGCGCTGGTTTTTTTATTCCATCTTCTTCAGATATAGTTTTAGCAACAAAAGATAGTTATTTTCAGATGCCAGGAATAAATTTTGATGTGCTGGTTGGAAGTGCGCACTTAGGAAGAATAATCCCAAAACAAAGAGTAAGGGAAATGGTTTTCACTGGTGAAAGAGTTGGAGTTGAGGAGATTCTTTCATATGGTGGCATAAGCTCAATACATGAAGATAAAGAAAGCATGATGAAAAGGGCGCACGAAATAGCTGCAAAAATAGTCTCAATGGAGAGAGATTCGATTAAAGTTCTTAAAAAGATTCTCAATTCCAACGAACCAGTAGATGTAAATAGAGCTTTTAAAAAAGAACAACAGCTTACATTTCAAAATAAAAAAAACTTATTAGATTAAGGATTTTCCTTTATTTTGGTGCTAAATATCATTAATATAATTCCCTCATTGAGGATCACAGGAGATCAAATATGACAGATAACAAAAAACCAACTCGAGAAGAAGCCGAAGCTGCAGTAAGAACTATGCTTGCTTGGACAGGCGACAACCCTGATAGAGAGGGCTTGGTAGAGACTCCTAAGAGAGTCGTTAGGGCTTATGAGCAATTCTTTGCAGGGTATGAAATGGATCCAAAAGAAGTTCTTTCAAAAGTATTCGAAGAAGTTGAAGGTTACGATGAAATGGTAATAGTGAAGGATATTCGTGTTGAATCTCATTGTGAACATCACATCGTTCCCATCCTCGGAAAGGCACATGTTGGTTATTTACCAAACAAAAGAATTGTTGGCATTAGTAAACTTGCCAGAGTTGTTGATATTTTTGGTAAGAGACTTCAAACCCAAGAAGTAATGACTGCTCAAATAGCAAACGTAATCAATGAAGTGCTTGAACCAAAAGGTGTTGCAGTTGTCATGAATGCAAAACATCAATGTATGACAACAAGAGGAGTTCATAAACCTGAAAGTTCAACAATAACATCTACTATGCTTGGAGCCTTCAGAGAGAATCCAGACACACGTGCTGAATTTATGAACTTAATAACAACTAGTTCATAGTAGCTAACTTTGGTGCTACCTAAAGTTTCCAAAACTAAAAAAAAATTAATTCTTGCTAGCGGTTCAAGAATTCGTAGACAATTACTTGAAGGAGTTGGTATAGAGTTCCAAGTTATAAATTCCAACGTAGATGAAGATTTACTTAAAAAAGAACTTCAGGGGAGATCATTTAAAGAGCAGGTATCAAGATTAGCCTCCGAAAAAGCGCGCACAGTGAGTATGGATAATTTAGAAGCATTCGTTATTGGATCAGATAATATGTGCACGATCGATGATGAGATTTTTGATAAACCTATTGATCATGAGGATGCTGTGAATCATCTCTCATCCTTATCTGGAAAAAAACATTTCCAAAATAATGGTATTTCTATATTTCATGAAGGAAGAGAGATTTGGTCAAATTATGATGTAACTGAGTTAGAAATGAAGAAACTATCACTTCAAGAAATTGAGGATTATTTGAATTTAGATAAACCATACAGCGCATGCGGTTGTTACCATTTTGAGTCTAACGGAAAAGATCTTTTTACCAGCATTAATGGCCTTGAAAGCACAGTCATGGGATTAGCAATGGAGCACCTCATTGAAAAGTTAAATCAACTAGGTGTCATTGAGTTATAGTAATAGTCATGAGCGAATTATAACTACGCACACATTGGAAACGCAAGGATGGCGGTAGTTTTTGATTCGTTTGTAAGGCTATTAAGAAATAAATATCCAAACGTTACATATGTATCTAATATTACTGATATCGATGACAAGATAATAGAAGCTGCAAATGAATCTGATATACCTATAAACGAACTGACAAAGAAATATACGGATATTTATAATGCAGATATGTCTTATTTGAATGTCCTTCCTCCAGATATACAGCCAAAGGCGACAGAATATGTTGAGGATATGGTTAATTTTATTGATAAGTTAATCCTGAAAGATAAAGCTTATGTAAAAGATGGACATGTATTTTTTCATGTTCCTTCTCATGAGGGATATGGAAAATTATCAAACAGAGAATTTGATCAACAGCTTGCTGGAAGCAGGGCATACAGAATGTTGCGTGATGTCTGAAGCAAATCTAAAAATACCTTTCGATATTCATGGTGGTGGGCAAGACTTACTCTTTCCTCATCATGAAAATGAGATTGCTCAATCTTGCGCAAGCGTTAATTCTGATAATCCTGAAGATTATGCTAAGTATTGGATACATAATGGTTTTGTCACTATAGATGGTGAAAAAATGTCAAAATCTCTTAATAATATAATTCTTCTGAATGACCTTTTGAAAGATCATGATGGAGAAACAATAAGACTTGCGTTGTTATCTTCTCATTATCGAAAATCACTTGATTGGAATGAAAATGTGATAAAACAGTCCAAAGTATTGTTAGATAAAGTTTATGATTTTCTTGATACCTGTGGCGATGATCTAGAAGGTGAAATTGATGAAAGTCTCATGGAAAATTTTTCTAATGATCTTGATATACCTAAAGTATTAACTTCTATTAACAAGATTTTAAAAAATAAAAATTCTTCTAGTCCTGGAACTATTAAACAATCTTTATTATTTGCAGGCAGTATTTTAGGAGTATTTGATAAAAAACCATCGGAATGGAATAAGAAAATTGAAATTAGTGATTCTGAATTGGTGGAAATAGAAAAGCTTATTAATGAGAGGAAAACCCTCAAAGAAAATAAAGATTTTACCGGTGCTGATGCAATAAGAGACTCACTTTTAAAAAAAGGTATTGAGCTTATAGATTCTGAAGATGGCACCACCTGGAAATCTAAAACCTGATTTCACCTAATTCTTTCTTCAGTGTCACAAACTTATAGTAATATTCAATTGGAGGATTTTATTATGAGATATTTTTTATTATTAACTTTTTCAATCTTTTCATTTGCAGATGATCATCGTATTTCAACAGATTTCTCAGACTGCGATGGAAAAGTTGTCAATTATTATGTTTCTAAGATTGTTTCTGGCGGCAGTGTTGAAGGAATGATGAAAGCTAGCAAGATGCATCAAAACTTTTACGACGAGCAGGGCGCAAATGTAAAGGTTTATCCAGCACTCCAATATTTAAGAAATGATGATGGGACAGAAGAAAAACTTCATCGTGTTTCAACAATGGTTGTTTGGGATAGTGTTAACTCATGGAGTGAATGGAGAGAAAGCATAGAAGCTTTATCTGAAGAAGATAGAAAACTTGCTGACAAAAAATACAATGCCTTTGTTGCCATGTACAACAAGAATACTGAGGTTGTTGCTGAGAGAAGATGGTGTATGCTTTAATAATATGTGTTTTTTTTGGAGATAAATTATGTTGCATATAGGAAAATATGAAATGAGAAGTGATGCTGATAGAGACGCTTTCGGTCATGCTGCTCTTGCAGTTTGCAAGGCTGCAAAAAATGTTGAAGGTGTAAATGATGCAAAGTTTTTCTGGGTGAATCCAAACTTAATTGGAATTATAGTCGATGCAGAGAAGGGTGTATGGGGTAGCGATGCTGATCCTTCAGCCGAGACTATGAAAGCCTTTTTTGATTTGGCTGATTTATCAAATCAAGTTTCAAATGAAATTTGGATGTCAGCCGGTGTTGGTGAAGAAAGATTTAATATGACTAAATAAAAAAGGAGGAAAAATGTTTAGAAATATATTTTTAAGTTTAGCTTTAATCTTTTCAGTCGCTGTATTTGCTGATGGTCATACAGGTGCTGAAAAAACAGTTCTAAAAAATATTGAAGCTTATTGGGAAGCAAGGAACACATCAGATTGGGATAAAGTTGTGGCTATGAGTAGCTCATCAGGAATGCTAAATACTAATTCTGATGGGAGTTTTCATAAACCAATGGCTACTCAAACTGCATCAGACTGGGAGAGACAAAGTGCTGGAGGAACTGGAGTGATTCAAGTTCATGCATCTGAAGCACATCAGCTTAATGATACTACTGTCTATGTAAGATATTATGCTGAGGGAGTCGTTGCTGATGGAAACGGCGGAATGAAGCCTTATCGAACCAGAGTTACTGGTGTGTGGGTAAAAGAAGGTAAAAATTGGGTTGTTAAAACATCTCATTTCTCTTCAGCTGCTTATGGCGGTACTCATCAAACTGTTCAAGCTGATTTCGAAGACTAATCATTAAAAAAAAGCCGGCTTTTCTAGGCCGGCTTTTTTTATAGAAGTATTTCTAAACTAGAGCGCAAGCCATTGCAATCAATGAGCCTATAGATCCGAACCAAGCAAGTGTTCTTACATACGTTATCCCCATAATATATGTAGCTCCATGAGCAACTCTAAAGATCAACCACCAGCATGCAGCAGAGGTTACATCTACACTTATGATCATAGATAAAAGGGCTAATGCTAAAAAAGCTGGCAAACTTTCTTGAAGATTCGTTGAAGCCCTTCTTGCTCTTGCAAGCATTTCTGATGGCTCATCAGAATCTTCTCTGTTTGAAAGAAGCCAATTCATATTTTTCATATTTAAAACCATCGGAATAATCCATATTTGTAAAATTGCCAAAACAAGTGACATAACTATTAACGATTCCATATTTTCTCCAAAAATGTTAAAAATCTAGATCTGCTAAACCGGAATCAAAGGCTCCATTTATAGCTATTATTCCTGGTTTTCAAAGATCAAAAGAGGCTTTATCAAATATAGCTATTGAGCTTTCTAGAAGAGGGTATGTTGTTGCCCTGATAGATCCTTATGCTCAAGGTTTATCTTCTTCATCTTTAAGCACTAGAGCTGCAACTACCCAAGGTTATGGGATGTTTTCCTTAGTAGAGCATGTGCATAGTGGCGCTTTTAATTTTGTAGATATTGATAAGATTGGAGCAACTGGTCATTCAATGGGAGGAAATGCAGCAATACGTGGCGCTGATTTTTTTGGAAAACAAGCCATACAAAATAATACAAAAAGTAAATTAGACTCCGTGTATGTTTCTGGTTACGTGCTCACCTTAAGAAATAATATTTTAAGAGACTCAAAATCAAATATGGGTGTTAGCTATGCTTTATATGATGAAGGAGCTTTTAGAAATGAACTCACTGCATGGGACTCAGCCAATATGATAATTGCTCCTGAATCTCTAAGAACCGTCAACAGTGTTCTTCCAAAAGAAGAGCAAATAAAGGAAGTTGAGTTAGGAAAATATTATGGCTCAAAAGAAAAAAATTCCTTAAGAGTGATTTTTAACGAACCAGTTTTACATCCGTTCCAACCTTATAACTTTGAAGCAACCGCAAATCAACTGGATTATTTTGAGAAAGTATTCGGTGCACCAAATCCAATTAATTCAAACAATCAGATTTGGCACTGGAAAGAAATATTTACTCTTATAAATATGGTTTTAGCATTAATTATGCTCATTCCTATCGCAAGATTATTCTTGGATTTAAGATTCTTTTCATCTATTAAAAAAGACATTCCAGCTCCTTTAAATGTTCCAAATGGCAAAGGAAAAATAATATTTTGGTCAATCTTTTTTATAAGCGCTCTAATTGCTTGCACAACTTTTATACCAATGGTTGAGGTTGCAAAAATTTTATTTGAGGATGCAGCCAATAGAAAATTGACTTGGTTTTATTAATAGAATGGATCTCTTAAAAACTTGTATCCTAGCGTTAGTAATATTTGCAACTTTTTATGCACTCCTTTTTATAAACTATGCTCTTTTTCATGTTGATTATCGATTTTGGTTTATGGGAGTAAGAATATTTCAGCCAGAAATGCTTGCTGTATTATTAATGTATCTTCCACTTTTTCTTATATTCTTTTTTTCAAACTCACTAAGGGTAAACGGTGCTATGAGGTTTAAAGATCAACCCGAATGGCTATCTATGCTAATAGCTGGATTCGCAAATTCATTAGGTTTAATGCTCATAATAATTATTCAGTACTCAGTCTATTTCAATACAGGCACAGTTTTTTGGACAACTAACTGGTTAAGCGTGAATTTGCTTTTTGGGATTGTTCCAATGATGTTCATATTGCCTTACTTCAATAGAATATTTTTTAGAATGACCGGTAGAGTTTATTTAGGTCCACTTGTAACCTGCCTTGTTTTTATTATGATACTTTCAACTAATACAGTTGTTTACTTACCTATTAAATAATATGAAAAATATTTATTTCTTTTTATTTCTGGTTTTTATCTCCAGTTGTGGAGGAGGTGGAGGTGGTGGAAGTGAAGCAGTTCCTCAAAATAATCCACCTACAATTACTAATAGCACATTTACATTTAGTGCTTTAGAAAATCAAAATTTAGCATTTGTTTTGCAAGCCTCTGATCCTGATGGGGATAGCATTACTTTTCAAATTACAGGAGGCTCAGATCAGAGCTCTTTCACCATTAATGATTCAGGACAAGTGTTATTTTTATCTTCACCTGACTATGAAAATCCATCTGATGCAAATCTTGATAATTCATATGAAGTGGCAATTCGAGCTTTTGATGGCAACCTATATTCAAGTAGCTATGATTTCACAGTGAATATTACAAATGATGAAAGTGATGATGGAAGTAACAATTCATCTGCTGTATGTACTGATCAGGCAGAGTCTACTTCATATTGCACTATAGATTGGGATAACCTGGAAAGAGAGTTTTATGTAGTCTTTCCAGGAAGTTTCTCCTCAGATAAGTCTTATCCTCTCGTTATAAGTCTTCATGGTGGAGCAGATTATGCAGATGCAAATATGGAATATACTGGATTTACACAAATAAATGATCAAAATAATTTTGTTCTCATATTCCCTCAAGGAACAGTTGCTGAAGGTAAAGGAGATACTGGCTGGTATTCAGGAGGAGACTGTTCAAACTTAGAGGTTTGCGATATTTCATTTATTGGCCTTTATGGCATACACAACCGCATGTTTTTTAAGCAACAAAGTTGCTGCAGTTGCTCCAGTTTCAGGATCTTTATCTCCAGAAGACTATGATTCTTGCGATCCGCAAAGACCTATGCCAGTTATTCATGTACACGGATTGGATGATTCATGGATTCCGGTTCAGGGCGGTGATTATGTTACTCCTCTCCAGCTTGTAAGTAATTATTGGAGCTCATTTAATTCATGTTCTGAAAATATTATTGTTGATGGCGAAGATTCAAACGGAGATGGGTATTCTTGGTACTCAGAAATTTCAACAAGCTGCCAAGATGGAGTCAGTATAAATTTTACGTATTTAGAAAATTTTGGACATAGTTGGCCAGCATCTGATTCTGATAAGGGTGGAGGTGCAGACATAGATGGAGCAGCATTCATTTGGGAATTCTTATCTTTGTATGATATTAGTGGGCTGATAAACTAGATACTTATGAGAATAATAGGTTTTCTGGGAGTTCTTCTAATCATTTCAGCATGTGGTGGAGGCTCATCTGGTTCCGACATTACAATTGATCCTGGTCAAGATACTAGTTCTGGTCAATCTTGCTCGACTTATCAATCAAATAATGGAAATGGCTCAACCCTAAATTGCACGATTGTGCATGACAATATTGTGCGACAGTTTTATGTATATGAGGGGAGTGGATATCAGGGCAATGCGCCAGTGCTCTTTGTTTTGCACGGCTATACAAGCAGAGGTTTGTGGATTATGAACTATAGTGGATTTCAATCTATTGCTGATGATGCAGGGGCTATAGTTATTTATCCTCAAGGAACTCTATTACCGGCTACTGGACAGCCGCATTGGAATGTAGGCGGATGGACAACGAGTAGCACAACTGATGATGTCGGGTTCATAAATTCAGTTATAAATTTTTTGAGTAATGAATATTCAATAGATTCCAAGAGAATTTACTCAACTGGAATGTCCAATGGCGGATATATGAGCTATAAGCTTGCGTGTGATTTAAGTTCAAGGATTGCAGCGGTTGTATCGGTTACAGGATCTATGACCAATGAAACTACAGATGGCTGTAACCCAACTCACCCAACTTCAGTTGCACAAATTCATGGCTTGCAAGATACAGTTGTAAATTATGATGGAAATAGTTTTAGCAAACCTATTGAAGAGGTTATGGATTATTGGGTTAACATCAATAACTGCTCACTAGAGCCCGATACATCTGAAATATCTGGAAATAATGGTGGAGGAATTCATGATGTATATTCAGGTTGTGACAATCAAACGAATGTGGAACTCTTTTTGATGACTAATATGGGTCACAACTGGCCGAATTTAAATAATCATGATCTTCAAGCGTCTACGACTATTTGGAATTTTTTATCAAAATACGATATTGATGGATTAATTGAATAATACTATTAAAATAGTGTAAAAAATTAGATATTTGTATGGAAATTAATTTACCGGATGGATCAGCAAAGGAACTTGAAAAGGGTTCAAATGGCCTAGATCTTGCCAAATCAATAGGCGCAGGACTTGCTAAAAGTGCTGTTGCAGTTGTCGTGAATGGTGAGCAGAGAGATCTCCTAGACGAACTTCCTGATAAATCTTCAGTCTCTATAATTACTATCCAATCTGACGAGGGTTTAGAGATAATGAGACATACATTAACAGCCCAAGTTCTTGCAAAAGCTATCAAGAATTTATATTCAGATTCTAGATTGGCTATTGGGCCTACAATTGAAAACGGCTTTTACTATGACGTTTCTACTGAAACACCTATATCGGTTGAAGATCTTCCAAAAATAGAGAATGAAATGAAAAGGATATTAGAAAATAAGTCTAATATTGTTAAATCACTTCACTCCGAAAAAGATGCAAAAAAAATGTTTAAAGAAAAAGGAGAGACTCTCAAGATAGAAATTATAGATGATGCAGAACAGACTGATAATTTTCAGATTTATACAAATGCTGATGAAGATTTTATTGATTTATGCAGAGGACCTCATTTACCAAACCTCTCTTTTATTGGGGCATTTAAGCTTACTAAAGTCTCTGGAGCATACTGGAAAGGAGATTCTTCAAATGAAATGCTTACAAGAATTTATGGAACAGCATGGAGAAATGAAAAAGAGCTTCAAGAGCATCTAAAATCTATTGAAGAAGCTGAAAAAAGAGACCATAGAAAGATTGGGAAAGATATGGACCTTTTCCATTTCCAAGATGAAGCTCCAGGTATGGTTTTCTGGCATCCAAAAGGTTGGACTATTTATTCAACTTTAAAATCTTATATGTCAGATATGCAAAAGAAAGCTGATTATAAAGAAATTAATACTCCATCAGTGATAGATAGGAAGCTTTGGGAAAAATCAGGACATTGGGATAAATACAGAGAAAACATGTTTATCACTGAGATCGATGAAGAGCATGCAAACGAGAAAAGAGTAAATGCTTTGAAACCCATGAATTGCCCCGGACATGTTCAAGTTTATAACCAAGGCATAAGATCATATAAAGAACTACCATTTAGGTTATGTGAATTTGGTTCATGTCATCGATATGAAGCATCGGGGACCATGCATGGACTAATGAGAGTTAGGGGATTCACACAAGATGATGGGCATATTTTTCTTACAGAAGATCAAATCGAGTCGGAAACAGCTATCTTTATAGATTTATTATCAAAGGTCTATGCTGACCTTGGGTTCAATGAATTCGAAATTAAGCTATCAACACGCCCAGAACAAAGAGTCGGATCTGATGAGATTTGGGACAAGGCTGAATTGTCTTTAAAAAATGCAATCGAAAAACTTGGATTGGAATACAGAGTAGATGAAGGAGATGGAGCATTTTATGGTCCAAAATTAGACTTTGTATTAACAGATGCTATTGGAAGAAAGTGGCAATGCGGAACTCTTCAGTTGGATTTCAATCTTGCTGATCGTCTAGATGCTCAGTATGTTGCAGAGGATGGAAATAAATATAATCCAGTTATGTTTCATAGAGCAATTCTGGGGTCTTTTGAGAGATTCATTGGTATTTTAATTGAAAACTACAGTGGGAATCTTCCCTTATGGCTTGCTCCCACCCAAGTGACAGTTTGTTCAATTACAGATGAAGCTGATGATTATGTAAAAGAGATATCAGAAAAACTTAGAAGTAAAAATATTCGATGTAATTCAGATTTAAGAAATGAGAAAATTAGCTACAAAGTCAGAGAACATAGCGTCTCGAAAGTACCGATAATTATAGCTGTTGGAAAAAAAGAGGTTTCAGAAAGAACTGTTTCAGTAAGAAGGCTTGGTAGTGATGATACATCTATATTATCCCTTGATGATTTTACTACTTCAGTAGTGCAAGAATCTCTTGCCCCAAATAAATAAAATGATTGGCAAGTTTTTTATTGCATTAATCAAGATTTATCAAAAGTTTTTTTCGCCAATGCTTGGAAGCAATTGTAGGTTCCAGCCTACATGCTCGACATACACTATAGAGGCTATTCAGAAATTTGGCGCTTTTTCAGGAATTATTTTAGGGTTTAAAAGAATCATTAAGTGCAGACCCGGCGGGGAGTGTGGGGGTTTGATCCTGTGCCGGAGGAGTTGTAATGATTTTTGATTTATTCACTAGTAACTTCTATCTGCTTTTAAGCCTTTGGATTGGTATTGCAATCATTACTTTCTGCTATCTTTTTTTTGTTACTGCGCCATATGGACGCCATGCCAATACTAATTGGGGACCTTCGATGGATGCAAGATGGGGTTGGATAGTTATGGAGTCTCCATCTGTATTCTTAATAGGCGGTCTATGTATTTTTTTTAGAGAAAATCTAAGCCTAGTATCGTTAATTTTTGTATTAATTTATATTTTTCATTATTTCCATAGGACTTTAATTTGGCCTTTTATTGCAGAAATGGATGGTAAAAAGATGCCTGTTTTTGTCGCTTTTCTAGCGTTTGTTTTCAACATTTTTAATGTTCTTTTTCAGTGCACTTGGATTCTTTTTATAGCAAATTATGAAAACAGTTGGCTTACAAGTTTTCCATTTATTTTAGGAATATTAATCTTTGTAGCTGGATTCTATATAAATGTTAGATCTGACTATATGCTTATAAATTTAAGAAAATCAAAAGGTCCTGGCTATCATATTCCAAGGGGGTTCCTGTATGAAAAGATATCTGCTCCTAACTATTTTGGAGAGATGCTGGAGTGGTTAGGGTGGACAATATCTAGCTTAAGTCCTTCTGGATTAGCCTTCTTTATTTGGACATCTGCAAATCTCATACCAAGAGGAATTTCAAATCATAAGTGGTGTAATGAAAACATAGAGAACTATCCCCAAGGTAGAAAGGCAGTCATTCCAGGTATTATTTAAAAATGATTATTAGAGTTTTTTTATTTCTAGCTTTATCTTTTTCATATTTTGTTTCAGCTGAGCAGATTTCCATTATGTCCTACAACCTAAATAATTTATTTGATGCTCAGGATGATATTGGAAAAGATGATAAAGCTTATTTACCTATTGAATTTAAAAACAATGATGATCATATTATGGGATGCCTGCAAGTTAATAATTCTAAGTGGAGAAATGAATGTTTATTCCTAGATTGGAGTGAGGAAGTAGTACAAAAAAAGATTTCCAATATTTCAGATCTATTAATTTCTATGGGGGAATCTCAACCAGATATTATCGCAATCCAAGAAATTGAAAATTTAAATGTTCTTCGAATGCTCTTTAGTAAAATAGAAGCTCTTGGATATACAGATTTTGCTTTAATCGAAGGAGAAGATTATAGAGGAATTGATAATGCTATTATTTCAAAGTATCCAATTTATGGCGCAAGAAATTTTAAGATTAGATTCTCCGATTCTGTTGAAGTAACGAGCTCGAGACCAATTTTTGAGGTGAAACTTGGTCTGGATAATGAAATCTTAAGAGTTTATGTAGTCCATTTTCCTGCTCCCTACAATAGTGCTAATTCAAGAATTGATGCATTAAATAACCTTTATGCAATTGTTAACTCTCACAACGATAAGTGGATTGCTTTGGGAGATTTCAATATCACTTCTCAGGAGGAAAAAGATCTGGGTATTTATTCCCAACTTAATAATGATTGGTATGTATCCCATCTTGATGGATGTAAAAAATGTAAGGGTACTTTCTTTTATGGTCAGGACGGTACCTGGAGTTTTTTAGATGCAATTGTTTTTCCAAAAAATAAAAAGATGAGTTTAGAAACCTCATTTTGGGATCCTTACCGGAAAGGGTATTTCAGATCATTTGCCTGTTGTAGCTGAAATAAGAATTAATTAACTCTAATATTTTCTAATTTTGCTTTTGTTTTTGACTCGTCATCAAGAAGTTCAAATCCATATATAGATTGTTCCCAATGACCGTAGACAGGGTTGGCTAGCATAAACCACTTGTTACCCCACATATTTTCATATTCAAGAACAGAGTCTTTTCTAGTGACATAATCAGCTTTATCTGGAAGATCAAAGAAATCATTAAGGTTATCTCCAAACATCATTATTACTCTATGATCTTTGGAAACATGAGATCTTCTTGAGGCTTTACTTGAACCCCAACCATTTTCACCCCGTGTTAGGAGCACATCAACATCATCATCAAATGGCAGCCCAAGTTTTTTAATATTATTTTTTGTAGCTTCTTCATAGACAGTTCTTCGATTAGTAACATAAAAGATTTTTACACCTTTGTTTTGAGCGCTCAGCAAGAAATCTTTAACCCCAGGAATCAAAGTTGCTTTTTCTTCATATATCCATATATCCCACCCCTCAGGATAATTGGTATGATTCATGATAGATCTTGCATTGAAGGGCGTATTGTCTAAGACTGTTTCATCAACATCTAAGATTATTGCGGGAGTTCTATTTTTCTTTCCCTCGGATTCAAGAACTGCATCCCAATCTGAATCACCTATGGCCTTTTCTAGAAGCTCAGTTGCAGTGTTATAAGTCTGAACAAAGGTAGCTTTTATCTCACCAGATGTTTGCGAGTAAAGAACTGACATAAGCGATTCAAGATTTTTATCAGCATCTGAATCAACACTAAATAGAAAAACAATGCTCAGAAAGAATAGATTTCTTTTATTTTTTGTCACGCCAACCTTCACGATCGAAGATTCTTAAATAAGCCAGCTGATCATGCTCCGATTTATTTGATACTTTTACATAATCTCCAGACTGAACAAGAATTACATCTCCTGCAACTAAATCATATGAATCTTGATGCTCGACACCATAAGATGGATCACCACCGTGACCTTCTTCAGAATTCATATATTCAACAACTTCCATTCTTCCACGACCATTCACAACGACATAGACCACATCAGAGTCTATGAGCTTGTGTCCTTCTGTTGATTGACCTGGTTGAATAATAGTTTTACTTGCTATTACTTTACCAAGGAGATCGTTTGTCCAAACGGTATAAGCATCTGTTTCTTTATATGGGGAGCCCCCAACTCTAAAATTTACATATTTTCTTGCCATGATTAACCTTTATTTTTTATTGCTATCATACTCCATCATTTGAGGATTTAAAAAATTTTAATATATTTTCTTCTATTTTTTAGTTTGCGATATTAAATGCTTTTTAAATGAAGTAAAATTTATACATATTCAATTTAAGGGAGACTATACATGTCAAAAAATTATACTAATCCAGAAACCATCGGCCTTCATGCTGGTTGGAGAAAAGATGAAAACACCAATTCAGTTGCAGTGCCTATTCACCAAACGACAAGCTATCAGTTCGATGATTGTGATCATGCAGCCAATCTGTTTGCTTTATCAGAACTTGGTAATATTTATTCACGAATAATGAATCCAACCGTTGCTGTTCTTGAGGATAGAATTGCTGCTCTAGAGGGTGGCGTTGGCGCTCTTGGTGTGGCATCAGGTCAAGCAGCTTCAGGCTACGCTATTCAGAATATTTGTAGAAAAGGTGATAATTTCGTAGCGTCATCACATTTGTATGGGGGAACATATAATCAATTCAAAAATCCATTAAATGATATGGGTATTGAAGTAAGGTTTGTTGACCCATCAGATCCAGAAAATTTCTTAAAAGCTACTGACGAAAACACAAGAGCTTATTATGGAGAGGTATTACCTAATCCAAGTTTTGAAGTTTTTCCAATTGCAGAAGTTGCAGCATTGGGAAAGCCTCTTGGCATACCGCTTATTGTTGATAATACAGCAGCACCGGTAATTTGTAAGCCATTTGATCATGGTGCTTCAATAATAATTCACTCAACAACAAAATATATAGGTGGACATGGAACATCTATAGGAGGAATTATCGTTGATAGTGGTAATTTTGATTGGGAAGCTTTCCCAGATAGGCAGCCTGCATTAAACAATCCTGATCCTTCTTATGCTGGTGCCGTTTGGACTGAAGCAGTTAAGCCACTTGGACCAATTGCTTATATTCTTAAAGCAAGAACTACTCTTTTAAGAGATATGGGTGGGGCTATGACTCCATTTAACGCCTTTATGTTTATTCAGGGACTAGAAACACTAGCATTAAGAGTAAGAGAGCACTCAAAGAATGCTGATGAGATTGCTAAGTTCCTCATGGATCATCCGAAGGTTGAAAGAGTTGTCCATCCATCAGTAGCTTCTGATCTTGCTAAGGAAAGAGCTGATAAATATTTAAGTGGTGGATGTGGAGGCTTAATGGGTTTTGAGATTAAAGGAGGCATTGAAGCTGGAAAACAATTTATCAATTCTCTCGAGATGTTTTACCATGTTGCAAATATTGGCGATTCCAGAAGCTTGGCAATTCATCCTGCAAGCACAACTCATAGTCAGCTAAATGAAGAAGAGTTATTAAGTGCTGGAGTTACTCCTGGATATGTAAGACTATCAATAGGATTAGAGCACTTAGATGATATTAAGGATGATCTAACCCAAGCACTAGATAAAGTATCTGTTTGAGTAAGATATTAGTAAATTATATTTACATAGGATCCAATAAACGGCTTGAAAAACTTAAGTTTTTTAAGCCGTTTTCATTTGAAAATATTACAAGTATTGGGTTTGATAAGGAGACTGAACTAGTAGAATTAATAGATAAAGTAATTGCAGATTCCTCATCAAATTTAGTCGTTCTTTTACCACCTGGATCAAGTCCAAATAAGTCTTCAAGAGAGTCTCTTAAAAAGATGGCATTAATAAATCAATTATCATGGGGATGGTTCAAGCTTAATAATAAAAATAAGATATTTAGCAAACTAAAAGGAATTATTTTATCCATGAACCAAATACCAACTTTAGAGCAAGGAATATTTTTCTCTAGAGATCTATATTTCTCCATTGGTGGCATTGGAAAAGTAATGAAATCACCATTTGATGAGATTGGAAAGCGCTTATATTCAAGAATTGATCCCCAAAAACCTCTACCACCACTTATAATTAGATCAAAAAAGATTGGACTTTCATGATATGAAACTCATCGAAGCAAAAAATATTTCTTATAAAATTAATGATAGAAATATCCTTAATAATATTAGTTTTGTAATTGACTTTGGAGAACTGGTAAAAATTTCTGGAGATAATGGCTCCGGAAAGACAACCTTGTTAAAAATAATCATAGGTTTAACAAAACAAACAAAAGGTGAGCTAATTAATCATAATGAAGACAAAGTTTGCTTTCTGGGGCATAAAAATAATTTAAAAAATTATTTATCAATTAGAGAGAATCTAATGATTCAAGGGTTGAAGTTGGATTCTTTTAATCTTGATTTATTAGAAAAATTTAATCTTAGAAGGCATATTGATAACTCTGTTGGTACCTTATCTTTTGGACAACAAAAAAAATTATCTTTGATAAGAGTCTTAAATTCTGATGAGAATATTTTGATACTGGATGAACCTTTTGTTGGCCTTGATCAAAAAAGTAAAGAGTTTCTAAAGGACTTTATGGAAGCAGAAGTAAAGAAAAATAAGACTATTATTTTTACTTCACATATAGACTTTAAAGATGACTATAGGGAAATTAAAATAAATGGATAGAGATATTCTTTACATAGAGATGTATAAGCTCTTTAAGAGGAGAAGGGCTTGGATTGGTCCTGTATTAGTTTTCCTTTTAATAATAATTTCTTTTCCATTAACCTTGGATATAAATAGTGATAACCCGCCTCAAATTTATCTATCTTTTATTTGGATTTCTACACTTTTGGTGACTATGCTGGGAACTGAATTAATTTTCTCTGATGATTTTGAAGATGGTACTCTTGAGCAATATGCTGTAAATGATCAACTCATTGAAGTTGTTTTTTATAAAATATTTGTCCACTGGGTATTGATTGGCATTCCTCTTGCTTTTGTTGCTTTTCTATTTATCTTATCTTTGAATATCTCAATACAGATAAGCTCAATTGCTTTGCTATGTTTAATTATCTCAAATTTGATTTTTATTAATTTCTTTTCTCTTGGGAATGCCCTTAGCCTTAAAAAAGGCTCTATTCTTGGTCTTTTAATAACAATCCCATTTTTAATTCCTGTGCTAATTGTTCTTGGAAAAATGACAACCTCAGCCTTGTTGGGCTTAAGTTTGGTTGGTCATTTGAGCCTATTAGTAGGCGTAATGATCCTGGTAGCAAGTTTTATACCATTTGTTATTTCATTTATACTAAGAACGCATTTGGAATAGCAAAAAAAACCCATATATTATTTCTGTGATTAAAAAATTTTTTCATCAATTTGCCTCTCCAAAGAGTTACTTTGCTATAGCTAACAAGTTCGGTAAGCCTGTTTTAGCATTCTTTTTTTTACTTTATATTGGCGCTTTAGTGTGGGGACTTTTTTTTACGCCTCCTGATGCAGTACAAGGTGATTCTTACAGAATAATCTATATGCATGTGCCAGCATCATTTATGGCACAGATTCTTTTTGTTGTAATGGCAATTACCTCAGCTGTTTTTCTAATTTGGAAACTAAAATTAGCTCTATTTGGGGCATACCAACTTGGGGAACCTGGTGGCAATGGGATGCCAGAATTACTTCTACATTGATTTTATTCATAATGTATCTTGGTTTGATTTCTTTGCATGCATCTTTTGAAAATAAAGATAAAGCTGACAAGTTTTTCTCAGTGCTCGTTTTAATAGGTGTAGTAAATATACCAGTAATAAAGAAATCAGTTGATTGGTGGTCAACACTTCATCAGTCTGCATCCATAACATTGACGAGCAAGCCCGCAATTGATCCATTAATGTTGTATCCCTTAATGTTTTCTATAGTTGCTTTTATTGGTCTAATTTTTGGGTTAGTTATTCTTTCTTCACAGAATGAAATCTTAAAAAGGGAAAAATATAAAAGCTGGGTAAAAAATATTTGAAAATGAATCAAGACAGCTTAATAAATATTCTTAGCATGGGTGATCATGGATTTTATGTGTGGATTGTTGTAATTGTACTTTTTACAATCCTAGGATCTACGATCATTCTTCTAAATAGAAAAATACGACAAGCCAAGAAAGAAATAAATGAAGAAGGATAGAAAAAAAAGACTTTTTGGAGTTCTTCTAATTATAGGTAGTTCTTGTTTAGGTATTGGTTTAATTTTGTATGCACTCAATTCAAACCTAGATTATTTTTTGACACCTAGCGAACTAAAACAAAGTGATGAAAATGTTGTTTTATCAGCAAATACAAGAGTTAAGCTTGGCGGCATGGTAAAAAAAGATAGCTTTTTCATTGATGAAAACAAAGTAAACTTTGAGGTTACTGATTTTGAAGACTCTATTAAAGTTATTTATGAAGGCTTATTACCAGATTTATTTAAAGAGGGAAAAGGTATTGTTGTCCTTGGCAAATATATTGATGGAATTTTTTATGCAGATGAAGTTTTTGCCAAGCATGATGAGAACTATATGCCACCAAACCTTGAATTGAACTAATTATGATAGGTGAAATAAGTCACTTCTTAGCTTTTTCCTCATCAATTGTATTTTTGGCCTGCTTTGTTTTAGCTTTTTTGTCCTATTCCTCAAATACTAACAGCATAAGTATTTTTGTTCCTAAGGTTTTTGTATTGGGATCATTAACATTAATTACTTCATTTTTATTATTTGTTTATTTAGCAATAATCGACGATTTCTCTATGGCTTACATAGCGAGTCACTCAAACTCAAATCTTCCAACCTTTTATAAAGTTACTTCAATATGGAGTGCACATGAAGGTTCACTATTTCTTTGGGTTTTAATAATTTCTTTATGGGGCCTATTTTTCTTAATACTTAGAAATCGTACAACAACGACTTTTTATCCTCAAACAATAGGGATAATTTCATTAGTGGTAGCATGCTTCCTTCTTTTTTTATTATTCATTTCAAGTCCATTTGAAAGAATCTTGCCTTTTGGAGTTCCCGATGGAG
>LUMQ01000183.1_pt1 | contig 33687 bp, 33 predicted proteins | sample 729621 | NCBI WGS metagenome assembly LUMQ01 (sample SAMN03860259, study PRJNA289734) | marine metagenome | biome: seawater column; feature: ocean; material: water; isolation source: Red Sea water column Station 12 - depth 25m | place: Saudi Arabia: Red Sea | collected 2011-10-15 | depth 25 m | reverse complement strand
CGAAATTATTGTTGATCCACCTATGAGCCTAAATTAGTCTTAGCCTCTAGAGGAGTTAAAATGAGCTATCTTTCAGATATAAAATTAGATGATCGAAATTCGCCGCCTCCAACATCTGAAATTGAGCAGGAGCGCAAAGTAGCTATCTTTGATTTACTAGAAAAGAACACATTTGAATTGCCTAAAAAAGTAACCAACGGCAGAGTATCGGGCCCATTTAATCTCAAATTGGCTATTAAGGACAAAAGACTTGTTTTTGATTTGTCTACAGCAGCAGCAGACAAAGTTGCAGAGTTTCATCTCTCTCTTTCGCCATTTAAACAGGTAGTTAAAGATTACTGGTCTATTTGTGAAAGTTATTATGATGCCGTCAAAAATCTCCCTCCTGGTCAAATTGAAACAATCGATATGGCAAGACGCGGGATCCATAATGAAGGTGCTCGTATATTGCTGGAGCGGTTAGATGGCAAAGCTGAAATTGATTATGATACCTCAAGACGACTCTTTACACTGATTTGTGTGTTGCATTTTGGGAGTTGAAGGATGAATAATTCACTCCCACAATCAATATTATTTTGCTGTGATCATAATGCGGTCAGGTCGCCTATGGCTGAAGGTATTATGAAAAAACTTTATGGAACCGGCACATACGTTCAATCAGTTGGAGTGATTAATGATCTTGAAATAGATGGTTTTTCGATAGCTGTTTGTGATGAAATCGGTGTCGAATTGTCTAGACACAGATCGAGAAGTTTCGATGAAATGGAACGATGGGGAGATGATTTATCATCTTTTGATCTGATTGTGGCTCTTTCGCCAGCGTCACAAAGAAGAGCTTTGGAGCTTACTCGATTATTCCATTTAACAGTTGAATATTGGCCAATTCTTGACCCGACGGGTATCGGTGAAACTCGAGAAATGAAGCTAGTTTCTTATAGGCAAACCCGAGATCAAATTTTAAACAAACTTAGAGAAAAATGGGGTCAATTTGAGCTGACTTAATTGGTTGGCAATTTCATTTGAAATTCATTTAGTGCTAATAGCAACGATTTTATCTCTTCAGAACTATTATAGTGACAAACTGATACTCGAACACAATCTTCCCAACCAAGAGGATTCAAGATATTGCCTGAGTAATGATCTGCCTTCCTTACATGCGTCCTAATGCCGTTAACATTGAGAAAGTCTACTATTTCTTGAGAGGGAGAACCTACAATTCTAAAACTTACTAAACCTTTGCGGTTAGGGTTTTTTTCGCCGCCAATAATCTGAATACCTTCTAGGTCTTTCAAGCCTTTAATATTGTCCTCTCCATTAATCATTAGTTCAGTTAATGAAGTTTCTTGGGCAGCTATAGCCTTTGCAGCGTTAGTTAATTTTTTGGTTCTATTATTCGTACTTTCAACTTTTTCGCCAAGCCATTCTAAATACTCGACGACATCAGACAGTGTAGCATAAGAACCAGTGTCTCTGGTTCCTAATTCCCAGTTTTCACTAGGCCCATCAAGAAGCTGTTCATGCTGCATTTGGGTTAAGCGATCAGAAACCCACGCAAATCCATATCCGTGACGAGAATACATCTTATATGGCGATATAGCATAACCATCGATATCATAGTCATCTATCTTTATCCCCCCATGGGCCGCATATTGTACGCCGTCAACAATTATTAGAGCTTCTGGAGAAATTGAACGAACTGCTTCGCTTATTTTCTTTAGATCAACACTAATACCTGTGACTGGAGACGCATGTAGAATTGTTACTACGCGAGTATCTGGCGTTATAATATTTGAATAATGGTCTGCTGTTACATGTCCAAGAGTATCATCATGTTGTACATTGATATATTGTCGTTTTGTTTCAGCAGCCCAATATTTCGCGGCGCTTCTTGTTGCAGGGTGTTCGAAACTGCTCCCTACCATATTACCACCCATGTCAGCTGATGATGCAGCATTTCTTACAAGCCGAAAGAGTAATTCTGTCCCACTTTCACCAACAAAAAATTGGCCTTTTGTTGCCCCAAAGAGATTGGCTGCATCTGATTTAGCTTTTTGGATAACATCCATTAGTGCTTTACTTGCTGCATTTGATCGCCCTTGGTTGTCCGGGATTGCTGCAAATTTAGAAGAAGTTTCCACAACTGACTTCAAAGTTAAGGCGCCACCTGCGTTCTCAAAAAAAATGCGTTCTCCTGAAAAGGGGCATTTATCAACAAATGCAAATTGTTCTCTAATTTCATTTAACAAATCTGGTGTAAAATGATCCACTTATGCACTCCTATCTAAATTACACTCAAAGCAGCGTCACAACGAGATCGCAAGAAAAACATTTTTCTTTTATTATAGTGTTTTCTTGTTTATCGTTTATTCCTTGTTAGTGCGCCTTAGGGGTATGTGCAATGGAAATAGATGTGACTATTTTTGAGATGGGGCCACGAGATGGTCTTCAAAATGAGAGTAAATTTATAAGCACTTCAGACAAGGTGAAACTCGTAAATCTGTTATCAACTAGTGGAATACCGAAAATTGAAACTGCAAGTTTCGTTAGCTCCAAGTGGGTTCCACAGATGGCTGATGGAGAGCAGGTTATGGCAGGTATCAATAGAAAATCTGGTGTAGCTTTCACAGCATTAACACCGAATGAAAAAGGGCTGGAGCGCGCCATTAGAGCTAAGGCTGATGAAATAGCTGTTTTTGGATCTGCATCAGAGGGTTTTTCAAAAGCAAACATAAACAAAAGTGTAAAAGAGAGTTTGCAGACATTCAGACCAATCGTTGAAGCTGCCCCTATGCCTGTAAGAGGATATATTTCTTGCATAACCGATTGTCCTTATGACGGTCCAACAAACCCCACTCAAGTTATTAAAGTTGCAGAAGAATTACTTGATATGGGGTGCTACGAAATATCCTTGGGTGATACTTTGGGATCAGCTAACCCAAACACTACAGAAAAATTATTGTCCGCACTTTTGTCTGTATTCAAAGCAAAAGATTTAGCAGTTCATTTCCATGACACGCAGGGTAAAGCTATTGAAAATATTGATATTTCATTAGATTTTGGGATTTCAACATTTGACGCTTCGATTTCTGGTTTAGGTGGCTGCCCTTATGCACCAGGAGCTAGAGGAAATGTTTCTACAGAAGCGGTTATTGATTTTTTAGAAAGCAAAGGTTTCCATACTGGTGTTGATAGAGAAAAAATAAAAGTAGCAGCAGAGTTTGCAAGGAGCCTAACGCGATGAATTATGAAACTTTATTGGTCAATAAAGATGAAAGAGGTGTTGTTTCACTAACTTTGAATAGGCCTGACAAAAGAAATGCCCTGTCAGCAAAAATGATAGATGAGCTGACAAACTTTGCGGCTTCTTTAACATCCGATGTTCGCGTTACAGTTATTCAAGGGGCAGGTAATTTGTTTTGTGCAGGTGGTGATCTGGAGTGGATGAATGCCCAAATCAAAGCGGACAGGTCAAAAAGAATAGCTGAAGCAAGAAAACTAGCTTTTATGCTAAAAGCTTTGAATGAACTTCCTGTGCCTCTAATAGCAAAAGTGCATGGTGCTGCTTATGGTGGAGGAGTTGGCTTAGCTTGTGTATGTGATTATGTCATATCAAGTTCCAATGTGAAGTTTGGCTTTACTGAAACCAGATTAGGGCTGATACCTTCCACTATTGGGCCATATGTCGTTGGAAAAATGGGTCAAGCTAAGGCTCGTGAAGTATTTATGTCAGGCAATATTTTCAGTGAACTGGATGCAAAGAAGTTGAACATAGTATCTGAAATTTCCGATGATTTGGATCAATCTGTCGAGGAGCATATTATTCCATACTTAAAAACAGCGCCCAAAGCGGTTGGTGAGGCAAAAGCTTTGGTTAGGTCACTAGGTGCTACTATAGATGATAAAGTTATAGAGCAGACAATTCAGCAGTTAGCAGATATATGGGAAGGTGAAGAGGCGCGTCATGGAATAGAATCCTTTCTGAACAAAACCAAACCTAGATGGTCAAAGTAAGCTTGGTTTTAAGTAAACGAATTTATACTCAGAATAAATGCGCCCTGCTACTTTCAAATTTAAATTTTAAGTTATCACCCACAGCTATGTCAGGTGTTTCCGCAGCAGCATATCTAAAAGGCGCACCGTTTTCAGTAATCAATTCAACCACGGTTTCTGTTCCAAGCTTTTCAACCAACGTCACACGACCAATCAGCTTTCCTTTTTCGTGGATCTGTAAGTGCTGAGGACGAATACCCAAGCGAACATCATCATCTGAATTTTTCTCTCGCGAGGTCAGCCGTATACCGTTAGCTTCAAAACCTTGACCCTTAAATGAGCCAGAAGAACCATTTTTTGTAACTTTTGACAGTTTACCTTCAAAAAAATTCATTTTTGGAGAGCCAAGAAAACCAGCCACAAATTCATTATCAGGTAAATTAAATAAATCCATGGGAGATCCCACCTGCATAACTTCCCCGTCGCGTAAAACAACAATTTTATCAGCAAGTGTCATAGCTTCAACTTGATCATGGGTTACGTAAATAGTTGTTGCATCCAACTGTTTATGTAATTTAGCAATCTCTACGCGAGTATCGTGCCTCAGTGCAGCGTCCAGATTGGATAGGGGTTCATCAAATAGGAATACTTCAGGGTTTCTTACAATCGCTCTGCCAATAGCCACACGCTGACGTTGCCCACCGGACAGTGCTGCTGGCCTTCGGTCAAGTAGATGCTCCATTTGAAGAATTTTAGCGGCAGCTTCAACGCGTTTTCTGATTTCATCTTTAGAAAATTTTTGTAAGCTTAATGAAAAAGCCATGTTTTGAAAAACAGACATATGTGGGTAGAGAGCATACGATTGGAAAACCATGGCAATCCCTCGTTCTGAGGGCGGTAAATCCATAACAGGTCGATCTGCTATTATTATTTCACCGTTACTTAAATTTTCTAATCCCGCAATAAGTCTGAGTAACGTTGATTTTCCACAACCTGAGGGCCCTACAAAGACAACAAATTCCCCTTTTTCTATAGATAAGTGAACATCTTTAATGACTTTCGTTTGTCCAAAAGATTTGTCTACATTTTTAAGTTCAACTTGTGCCATGTGTTACCTCTTCAAAGGTGGCTTTAACCAATTCAAAATCAAATTTACATCTCAATATTTGAGTTTTACTTATTCTATCAAAAATTATCTCTTTTGGGCCTCCAGTTATGCTTGACATATTATTAGCTGTCATCATGGCAGGCTGCTGCTTGCGCCATTTTAGGAAACTAGAAAATTTATTATAGATTGATCCTTCACTTTTAACCATGTCCAAGCCAGCTTTTTCTAAGTGGCTTTTCGATATTGGTAGCCAAGACTCATTTGCAGATGTGAAGCCTCCCATTGGCTTGCTTTTTTCCCAAACCATGGGGGTTCGGCATGTATCTCTACCCAAGAATTCAGGATAAAAGTTTATTCCCCATGGGTCTTTCATTTTGTCAAATTCAATATCTGTTACGTCTGATAATCCTAACTCCTCGCCCTGATAAATGCAGGAGGAACCAATCAGTGATGTTTCAAGTTGAAGGAGTAACAATTGCAAATCATCTTGCTTGTCTAAAGCTATCCCAAGTGGACTTAACTGTCGACTCGCTGAGCGCGGGACGTCATGGTTCGAAAAAGCAAAACTAAGTCTCCCTGTGCCGTTAAATAACTCGAGTGCATTAGAAATTGCTTCCTTCATTTCTGAAACCGTTAAGCCACAATGTTCAAGTAAGTCAAAATTATAAGTTGCGTGAAGCCTTCCAGGCTCTGTAAAAGTTTGGCTTACTAACATTGTTTTGCCATCATCGCCGCTTACTTCCCCCATCAAGAAACGATCGCCGTCATACTCGTCCGCAATTTTTCTGTAGGCTTTGCTAAATTCTTGGATCACGGGTTGATTTAGCTGAGCAACATCATGGAGTTGTCTAAAGAAGGGTTGGCTGTCCTGTGGCAAGGGACCGAGAGTAAAGTTTGGATCTGGTAAATTGTCCTTATAGGGTTCACAATCTCCATTAATTGTATGCACTGCATCTAGCCGAAAACCATCAACCCCACGGTCAAACCAAAATCTAGCAACCTTATTTAGCTCATCTTTTACTTCTTGATTTGCATGGTTTAGATTTGGTTGTTCTGGCAAAAAGTTATGTAAATAGTATTGTTGTCTCCTAGGTTCCCATGACCAGGCTGACCCCCCAAAAAAAGATAACCAATTATTTGGTGGGCAGCCATCAGGTTTTGGATCAACCCAGTGAAACCAATCAGATTTCGGGTTATCTTTCGATTTTCGGCTTTCTTCGAACCACGGGTGTAAGTGAGAACAGTGGGCTGCAACAATATCAATCATAAGTCGCAGTCCAAGACTGTGTGCCGTTTCAATCAAGAGGTCGAAATCGTTTAGATTTCCGTATTCAGGATTAATATCATAATAATTGGAGACATCATATCCATAGTCATATTGTGGAGACATGAAAATCGGACTGATCCAAATGGCATCGACACCCAGGTCCGCAATATATTCTAACCTTGATGTGATCCCATTGAGATCACCAATTCCATCAGAGTTTGAGTCTTGGAATGATCTTGGATAAACCTGATAAATAATAGCATGTTCCCACCATTTCAAAGAAGACATTTATTAACCTCCTTTGACGGACCCAGCGAGCAAACCCCTTATGAAATATTTCTGCATAGCGAGAAATACTATCACTGGAACTATCATGGATATTACGGCTGAAGCGTTAAGAAGGTGAAGTTGGTCTCCAAAAGTTCCCAACTGTCTTTCCAACAAAATAGGGAAAACTATGTTATCAGTTTCGCTGGGGCCAACGAACATGGCTACCAACAAATCATTCCAGATCCAAAGAAATTGAAATATGCTAAACGAAGCAAGCGCTGGCACTGAAAGTGGGACCACTACTTTTATGAAAATTTGCATATGATTAGCCCCATCAATTTTGGCGCTCTCGAGCAATTCCCTGGGTAGCCCAACGATATAATTTCGCAAAAGAAAAATAGCTAGAGGAAGACCGAAACCCGTATGGGTTAGCCACAAGCCTGCGAATGATTTGGTTGGGAATTGACATGAATTTGTCAATTCACAGTCAGTTGTCCATTGTTTTAGAGCGGTCGCCCAAGTTGCAATACCATTAAAACCCTGCAGAATTGGTAAAAATGCTAGTTGTGTTGGGACCACCATCAGCGAAACGACAATTATGAATAACCAATCCCTGCCTGGAAATCGCATCCATGAAAATGCATAGGCAGCAAAAGCAGCAACCGTTATAGGAATGATTGTTGCTGGTACAACAACTATAAAAGAAGAGATCAAAGCGTTAGGTACGTCTTTGTTATCCAATAAAACTTCAAAATAAGCTTCTGCGCCAAACACAGGGTCTTGATTTATAAAAACATCAAGATTTTTAGGCTTTGGGGCAATTTCCTCAGGAAAAGCCCAAATAAAATCACCATTCGCCTGAAAAACGAACTCGCCCCCCCGGACATCCATGACTTCACCTGCTGGCACAAGTTTCCTTATTAGCTTTGTTTTTCCGGGTTTTTCAGGGTCTGGTACTCGACCTTTAAACATGATGGACTTTATTTCGCCGGAGATTTTAAACCATTCTTCGTCTTTATTTATGCGTTGAAAAATGTTGCCACGCATTTCTGTAATTTTGACCTGCTGACCCTTATCATGTGTGCTGAAACGGTGGCCTAGCTCCGTTGGGGTGAATGCTGTCCAAAAGCCTGAAGTCTTAGATGCAATTTCTGATCTGAATGAAGTTGTAATCAGAGCCACGAAAGGTACTACCCAGATTACTAGGATAATGGCGAGGATAATGTGAGCAAATGAACGATTATACATAGCCAATCAAATCCTTAGTGTTCTAGCTGCTTTTGCTCGCGCCGAATACGCCAACCGAGAAAAATCATGTGAGGTATAACTGTTAACATCAGCATAACCGCTATTGCGGCAAATAAATTATCAACATTGTTGCCACCAATAGACCATGTATTCATTGCAGCTTCCATCATCGTTGCGAGAAGAAGCTTGTCGTCATCGTTAGCGGATAGCGCATAGGGAATATCAAAAACCTTTAATACATCTGTTACAAGATAGGTCCACACCACAACAACTGTTGAGAAAATTTGGGGAAGTTTTACTCTGAAGAAAAGCTGCCTGGGGTTTGCCCCATCAATTATGGCGGCTTCTACTGTTTCTTGAGGAACACCCCTTAAAGCAGCAGAAAAAATAACCATTGCAAAACCAGTCTTTATCCAGACCATAATCCACATTAGGTAAAAATTGCCCCAAAACTTTAAATTATACAGAGGCTCATTATATTCAGGCGTATGTCCTAATAGTGCTTTTAAAAGACCTATTTGATATGAAGGTGTGACCCCATTTATCGTTTCTTGCGGTTCGATACCACCTCCAGCAAAAATATTCCGCCAAATTACTGCTGCTCCAACAAAAGAAATGGCTAAAGGCACAAAAATAAAAGTTTTTGCAACCACACCCCACCGCACAGAATCTGCTAAAACGGCAATTAATAATCCAAAAACTATACATAGTGAGGGCACCAAAATCAGCCACATCAAACTATTTCGCATGGCAAACCTAAATTGAAGATACCCAAGAGCGCTAGGGTCCCAAAGAAATGCATAGTTGCTAACTGAAGCTGCCCCATTAGGTTCTGTGAATGATATTTTTAGAGTTGCAAGAGCTGGGATCAGTAAAAACAACAGAAGTAAAACGAGTGCGGGTCCTACGAATATCCAAGGCTGAATGGCTTCAGCGATCGCTGCTCTTTTTCCAATAGATTTGCTCGATCTGAAATTAGCAAGCCCAAAGTTAAGCCAATTTGTGATCCAGTAATATAAAAATGAGATAAACAGAGCTATCAAGACAGAACGTAAAGCAAAACCAACTTTCGCAAATCTCAATTCTGTCACAAAAGTTGCTACAGACCATTCATATTTGTTGTGAAGCCAAAGGCCAAAATTTGCAAAAGCGTCATCTATGGGAGCTGTTAGAGAAAATACAAAGACAGCAGTAATTGGTAAAACGCAGACTATCGTGAGAACGATGGCTAAGCTGTTACTAAAAATTATTGATTGAACAGAACGCATTAAATTTTTTGCCCCAAATTAAAGAATAAGAGCACAGGTATTTTCCTGTGCTCTTACCATACTTTTTTAACTATATTACTTTATAGCATCCCAAGCTGCTTGAATGTTATCAGCAGTTGTTTTTGCATCCTGGCCGTTTGCGAACGCGGTCATTTCACTCCAGAAAGCGCCAGCACCGATAGCGCCAGGCATCAAGTCTGATGCATCAAATCGAAATGTAGTAGCATTTGCTAGGATCTCGCCTTGCTTTCTTAATAAAGGTGTTGCGTAAGCATTCAAGTCAGCACCTTTATGAGCTGTAAGGAATACACCTTGCTGCATCCAAGCCTCATGTGCTGAAGCTTCTTGTAAATACTTAAAGAATGCACGGGTCGCTGGAGAGTCTTTTGCCATAGTATACAATGTTCCAGCACCAAGAACTGGGTTTCCTAGGTTTCCAGATGCAAAAGGTGGAAAATAAAATGCATCTGCTTCACCGCGGGCAACTTCCTCACCTTTATCAGGAAAGAATCCAGTAATGAAGGAAGCTTGACGGTGCATCATACAACTTGGAGGCGATGTGAATAAACCTTTTGGTGCATCACCAAATGAAGTTGTCGCTACTGAAGCTGCTCCACCCGCAACGTAATCATCATTTCGAGAGAATTGACCATAAAGTTCCATTGCATTAATCACTTCTGGACTGTTAAACGCTAAATCGTTTGAAACCCAACGATCGTAGTTTTCAGCTGAAGTAGTACGAAGCATGATGTCTTCCATCCAGTCGGTTGCGGTCCAACCTGTAGCGTTTCCAGACTCGACACCGATACACCAAGGTGTATTTCCATCAGCTACCATCTGATCGGATAAAGCAATGAGTTCTTCCATAGTGGATGGAATTTCATAACCGTTGTCTTCAAACTGTTCGGGTGAATACCAGACCAATGATTTTAAATCCATTTTAAAGGCAAAACCATAGAATTGGTCGTTACCATTAGGGTCTGCATAGGTTCCGAGGTCTACCCAAGAAGAGCCTGCACCGTAATTGTCTTTCATCCATGCTGCTGCGTCGTCCCCAATAGGTACTAAATGTCCCTCTGCTGCCATATCGGCTGCAAGACCAGGCTGTGGAAAGATGGCAATGTTAGGTGGGTTGTTTGAACGCATATCAGCAACTACGAGCGCTGCAAAGTCACGAGAGCCAGAATATTGAATCTGTGCCCCAGTTGCCTTTTCGAAACAGCTTACTGTGTTTAAGAACATTTCCTGGTCTGTTCCTAAAAGTGAACCTTGTACGGTAATCACTTCACCTGGAAAGCTACCCATGTCGCCTAATTTTGAAGGCGTATTGCAAACATCGTGAGAACCCGCGAGACCCATGGTACCAAAGCCCAAGGATAGAGCAGCTGTGATGCTTAAAGTTTTAGTGTTAAGTTTCATTCTTTTCCTCCCAAGAGTTGAAACATTCAGTTGTATTTAAATCAAGTCATTAGAAGACCCGACTGTTAAATTTAAGCGCTAAAATTTACACCGTTGATAGCGCTACCAAACTCTAAAAGTTGACCGAGGTCAATTATAAAAGTTTGGAGATATAAAAACAAAAAAAATAAATTCTATTTAAATTTTTATTGTCTTCATATTTCAGAATTAAATAGTAAATTAAAGTTTTGTGTAAGCTCCCCCCCAATAAACTAACGGCTTGTGGTTCGTTGTTTCAAACTTTTTCACTTCCCCTACGATGATTGAATGATCGCCTCCGTCGAAGTGATTATACTTTATGCATTCAAAGCGCGCGGAACAATTTTTGATGAAAGCTTCACCTTCATTATTGAACTCCCAATTTACTCCATCTCCGCCATCAGCACTCTTTGAAAAGCTTTTGCAGAGCTCAATTTGGTCTTCGTTGGCAATATGAATTATAAATTTTTCAGCTCTTAAAAAGGTATCATGCCTTTTGGAAGCCTTTGCAGGAGACCATAAAACTAGTGGAGGTGATAAAGATAAGCTTGAGAAGCTATTAGCCGTAATGCCTATTGGACCGTTTTTGCTATTACAGGTAACAATTGTAATACCTGTTACGTATTTTCCTAAAGCAGATCTAAAGTCATCCTGATTAATCATTTAACTCTACTTCCACAGTCACTAAGCAACTTCGCGTCCAAGCGCGGTTGTATAAATTTCAAACCAGGTTTGTCTATCCAATTTTATATCTAAAGCCTGAGAAATTGTTTCTATTCGTGACAAAGAATTTGTTCCTAGAACGGGTAGAATATTGGCAGGATGTGCGAGAAGCCAGGCTACCGCTACTGTACTTGGTTCGACACCAAATGTATCTGCGATATTACTCAGACTATTTAAAAGCTTTTCATTTGATTTTAAAAATAAGTCCCCTCCAGCTAAAGGAGACCAAGCCATAATAGGAGTATTATGAGTTTGGTGAAATGCTACATCGCCATTTGTAAAGCCCTCATGTGCTAGCACACTTAATTCAATTTGATTGGTAACAAGTTTATTCTTCATTGCAGCTTGCAATAAGTTCCAATCCCAAGGCTTAAAGTTAGAAACACCCACATTTCTTACTTTGCCAGATGCAATTATTTCATCAAGAGCTGCACCAGTTTCAAAGTGATCCATCAGCGGGTCTGGCCTATGGAGTAGCAGCAAGTCGATATAGTCGATGCCCATCAGCTTCAATGATGCGTCTACTGATTTTAAAATATGATCTCTTGAAGTGTCATAGTATTTTACTCGGGCACTCTTATACCTGCCTACTGGCGCCACAATATCGCATTTAGTAACAATCTCCATTTCTTTACGGAGATGTGATCCTTTGAGTGCATTTCCTAAAATTTCTTCAGCCTCATAGCCACCATATATATCAGCCTGATCAAAAGAGGTTATACCTTGATGTAAACAACTTGATATTTTATTGCGCACGTGCTCAGGCGATGTGTCCTGGTCATCACCCAATCTCCACATTCCATAGACCAAACGTGACATTGTAAGCGATGAGCTGATTTTAGTTCGTTGCATTAGTGGCGCTCTCCTAGCCCGAGTGGAGTTGAAGGTATACTTTCTGGAACTCGTCCATATTCATGCGGTAAAGAGCAAGTTTTTATATTTGGCAAGACCTTTGAGCCAAAATGTTTGCATTCATCAATGTGAGGATACCCAGACAGGATAAAAGAACGGATTCCCAATTTTTGATACTGTTCTAATTCACTCATCACTTGATCGGTGGATCCCACAATAGCAGCGCCGCACCCAGATCTTGCTCTACCAATTCCAGTCCAAAGATGAGGTTCGACGTAACCGAATTCATCAGCAATTTTTCTATTTTTTGCTTGGTGTGAGACTCCCAATGACGAGCTATCCTGAGCGCGTTCTCTTATTTTTTTTCCAAAGTCATCCTCAAGCTTTGATACTATATATTCAGCATACTCTTTTGCTTCTGCTTCTGTATCTCTAACAATCATATGGACGCGCAGCCCATAATCGAGGGTTCTTTCATATTTTTCAGCCACTTCATTAACAGATTTCATTCTTCCAATTATCTGTTCTTTAGGTTCTGGCCACATCAGATAGACGTCACAATGCTGTCCGCACAATTCAAGGGCTGGTGGAGAATATCCGCCAAAATAAAGTAATGGTCCTCCTACTTGAAATGGTTTTGAAGGTTCTGTTGTAAGGCCTGAGAACTTGTAAATCTCACCTTCATAATCAATCTCATCCTGAGTCCAAGCTTGCTTCAAGATTTCTACTACTTCTCGTGAGCGCTGATATCGATACCCACTTTCAGCCTTTTCTCCTGGAAAATCAGAACTAATGATATTGATGGTTAACCGACCGTTCATCATATGATCTAGAGTGGCGATAGTGCGAGCAAGCATTATGGGTTGCATTTCTCCACATCTTACCGCTGCGAGCATGTTAATTTTTTCTGTTATTGGTGCGCAGCCAGCAACAAAGCTTAATGTGTCTTGTCCAACCTGATAAGAAGAGGGGCACAGTATATTTCGAAAGCCATAGTTTTCTGCTTCTTTGACGATTGAACTACAATGCTCCCACGAACTACGAAGGTTACCGTCGGGTATTCCTAAAAATTGGTAATCGTCCGAACACAAGGCTGAAAACCAAGAAACTTCCGCGGCCATTAAGTCAGAAGATGTAATTGGTACTACGGTCATACTTCCCCCTAATCTTACATCTTGCGTAGCATTCCAACTTATGTAAATCAATAGTGTATCAATTTATGAATTACACACGTTGTTTAAACATGTCTGAAGCTACTTCTTTACCAATATACATCCAAATTAGCGAAATGCTTATGCGAGAAATTATAGCTGGTCGTTTATTGGATGGAGAACGTCTTTTGCCCGAAAGAAATTTAGCTAAGTCACTCAATATTTCTGTTGGAACATTGCGAAAAGCTTTAAAAGACCTTGAACAAAAAGGTGCGCTATTTCGCAAGCATGGTTCTGGTAATTATGTAAAATTCAATACAAAGTTTGACTCCATTTACTCGTTTTTTAGAGTTGAATTAATTGATGGCGGAGGTTTGCCTTCTGCAAAAAATTTAGATATCAATTTGGTTCAGAAGCCAAAAACTGCACCGTTTTTTGGAGAATCAAATAAGTGCCTGCGGATTAGACGATTACGTTTCCTCGACGACCAACCCTGCGTATTGGAAGAAATACACTTAGATTCTATGAAAACTAATGGGCATAAATTTGATCAAATTTCACAGTCAGTTTATCTTTTTTATAAAGATATTTTAAATTTGCGCATCATGTCAGCTAAAGATAGTGCGACTTTACTGCCAGTTCCTTCTTGGGCACCCGAGGAATTTGAATTAGCGCATGATAATGAGACGGTTTGTATAGAGCGTTTGGCGAACGATCAGTTTGGAGCGCCTGTTGAGTTTTCACGTAGTTGGATCGATACAAAGGTTGCACGCTATACTGCGCGTATCAGTTAGGAGCATTATGATAAAAAGATACGGAATTATAGGTTGTGGAATGATGGGACAGGAGCATCTTCGCAACATAAATTTAATCAATGACGCTATAGCTTATGCGATTTATGAACCTAATATAAATATGCAGAAAATGGCAAAAAAACTTGCCCCAGACGCCAAGTTTTATGACTCCTTAGATAAAATTTTGAGTGATGAAAATATTGATTGTTGGTTAATAGTGTCGCCAAACCATCTCCATATGGATCAGTTGGAACAATTGGCCGGTATTCCTCATAGACCCATACTGGTAGAAAAGCCCCTATTCACTGAAATTAAACACTTGGAGAGAATAAAAAACTTCTCAATCAAATATAGTGCGCCCGTTTGGGTAGCTATGGAATATCGATATATGCCGCCCATAGCAGAACTTATTAAAAGGCAAAATAATGTGACTGGTGGTACTAAAATGCTTTCTATCCGTGAACATAGATTTCCTTTTCTTCCAAAAGTCGATGACTGGAATAGATTTAACAAAAACAGTGGTGGCACATTTGTGGAAAAATGTTGCCATTTTTTTGATTTAATGAGGCTGATAACCGGGTCTAACCCAACCAAGATAATGGCCAGTGGAGGGCAGGCCGTTAATCATCTTAAAGAAAATTACTCTGGTTTGGTGCCAGATATTTGGGATCATGGATATGTAATTGTTGAGTTTGAAAATAATATGAGGGCCATGCTTGAATTGTGTATGTTTGCAGAGGGTGCAAAGTATCAAGAAGAGATATCAATTACTGGAGATACAGGTAAAATAGAAGCTTTTGTTCCAGGCCCTGCTAGATTTTGGCCCAAGAAACTTGGTGCTCCTCCGATACCAAAAATAGTTGTTAGTCCAAGAGACAAGTCTGGTTTAAGAGAATTTGATGTGCCCGTAGACGAAATGATATTAGAAGCAGGTGATCACAATGGCTCTACGTTTTATCAACATCAAAAATTTATGCGTGTTGTAGACGGACATCAATCACCAGAGGTGACTTTGAATGATGGTATCTGGGCTGTAAGAATGGGTAATGCCGCACAAGTTTCTGCTGAAACCGGAAAAGTGGTTAATTTCTAGGGCTATCCATTTGGAATAATGTCCTCCAATTCAAAGTTAAATAACTAAGTTTCTAATAACTTTAGAGCATCACGCATTTCGCTGGGAATTGGTGTGGGTCTTCGATTTTCACTGTCTACTAGAACCTGTGCAAAAAACCCTAGTGCGAAACATGGATCATCCTCTTCTCGAAAAAGCCCTGCTTGATATATCCATGATGTATTACCAATTTTATTTATTTTTAAGCCAACTGATATTTTGTCTGGATAGGCCGCCTCTGAAAAGTAGCGGCAACCACTTTCGACAACCATAAACTCTAATCCGGCATGTTCTTTATTAAAGAAGCCGTGGTCTCTTTGCCAGTCAGTGACGGCTGTGTCTATTAAAGCATAGTGAACAATATTGTTCATGTGACCGTAAGCATCGTTATCCATCCATCTAGTAGGCATCTGAACAAAGGTAGGAAATTCTACTCGGCAAAGTTGTGTGTCATTTGTCATTTCTGTATCCTGGTGCAAATATATCAAATTACAATTGGATTTAAACTTGAGATCAAAAAGTGATTTATATTGTTAATAAAAAATATTTTGTAGGATGATCAATGGAAATAAATGGAACACTGTCTGCGATAGTTACTGGTGGCGCCTCTGGCTTAGGTGAAGCAACAGCGCGCATGTTATCATCCATGGGTGCAAAGGTGGCTATTTTTGATCTAGATATTGATAAGGGTTCAACTATTGCAAAAGAATTAAATTCAGACTTTTATGAAGTTGATGTATCGGATGTTAATTCTGTAAACCAAGCAGTCTTGGATTTTTTAAAGAAAAATGAAGGAATTCAGGTCGCGGTAAATTGTGCTGGTATAGGTCCCGCAGCAAAAACTGTTTCACGAGGGGAGGCCCATTCAAGTGAACTTTTTGCCAAAGTTATTAATATTAATTTAATTGGTACATTTAATGTGGCTTCTGTCTGTGCGGCTCAGATGGTAAAAAATGATAAGTGCTCAGAGGATGGCTTAAGGGGCGTAATAATAAATATGACACTTCCAATGGCAAGAGATCTTTCTGATAAAGGTGTTCGTGTTTGTTCAATTGCACCGGGATTATTTCTGACACCACTTTTGGAAAGTCTGCCTACTGAAGTTCAAGAGTCTTTGGGAGGGCAGGTACCATTCCCATCACGATTGGGAAAACCAAAGGAATTTGCCCATTTAGTGTGTCATATCATTGAGAACGATATGTTAAACGGAGAGGTAATTCGTCTTGATGGAGCAATAAGAATGGCTCCTCGCTAGGTAGTTCTGAAAAATCTGAATAATAGCGAGGCTGCCCATCCAGCGAATATAGCAATCGCAAGTGACATAAGACCATACGCTAGTGGGTTTTCTCTAGACATATTAAATAACAGACGCTCTAGACCAACTTTTCTTACATCAATGACAGTAGAGAATTCATCAATTACATTTCCATTTCTGGTCAGGAGAATGCGCGCGGTATAATCACCTTCAGATATATCCGCAGGCATGCCAATTGAGGTTCGAAATAAGGTTTGCTCGTCGATCTCTACCGTATTCTCTAGCAATTTATACAATCCTTGCTCTTTTCTAATCCTTATAACGGCCTCTGAAAACGAAACAGCATCCAATACATTCATAGGCGCACCAACGGAGCGAATTGCTCTGGGTATAGAAACTTTATACCTAAGATCTTCTGTATCACTTATAGTTGATAGAAAATTAGAGCTTGTCGCGACAGCATAAAAACTGGGTGCAGCGTCTACTTCTACAGTTTCTGTATTCATCCAAATCCCTAAAACTTTTGATTTTCTGTGAACAGAAATTCTCTCTGAAGGACCAGCTACCGTAACGATTACTTGAAGATCGCCGATGGGTGCCGGCTTATCTCTTTTAACAGCTCCAAATAATAGAATTTGGGATCCATCAAAAGTTGCCGTTATGGCTACTTTTTCTTTGTCCATCCCAATCACAACACTTTCTGCAAATGCGGAAGAAGTTGATATCAAAAATAATAGGATAAGCCTAATCATTATTTTAGGCTCGCTTTGCTAATTGAATAAAGCTCACCTGGCATAATTAATAAGTCTAGGGCAATTTTCAAACATACTGCTATGACCATCAGTGCCAAAAGAATACGTAATTGTTCTGCTCGTAGTCTAGTTCCAAGCTGGCTTCCAACCTGCGCTCCAACTACGCCGCCCAAAAGCAATAGTACAGCCAAAGCAACGTCAACTGTGTAATTTGTTGTTGCGTGCAATAATGTGGTAAAACCCGTAACAAATATAATTTGGAAAAGTGATGTGCCCACTACAACTTTTGTTGGCATACCCAAAATATAAATCATGGCTGGTACCATGATAAAACCGCCACCAACGCCCATAATCGCTGACAGGACACCGACAAAGATTCCGACAAAGATGGGAGGTATTATAGAAATGTACAATCCCGAGGTTCTGAAACGCATTTTGAAAGGTAATTGTTGAGCAAAGCCTCTTTGCTTACGAATTTTTTTTGGTGTTGACCCATTTTCTTTTTTCAAAAGTGCCCGCAAACTTTCGATGAACATCAGGCTTCCAATAATTCCCAAAAAAGCTACGTAGCAAAGTTTAACAAGCAAATCGACTTGCCCAAGACTTTTGAGATAATTGAAAATAATCAAACCTAGTCCAGCGCCTAATAAGCCTCCTATCAGGAGAATTAGACCCATTTTAAGGTCGACTGTTTTCCGTTTCAGATGAGCCAGCGCTCCCGAAAATGAAGACGCAACAATCTGGTTGGCTTCTGTTGCTACTGCAACAGCTGGAGGGATACCAATAAAGAAAAGCAGTGGGGTCATTAAAAAACCACCACCAACACCAAACATCCCAGAGAGAACACCAACAATGCCACCCAAGCCAAGTAAAAGGAAGGCGTTGACTGAAACTTCGGCAATGGGGAGGTAGATTTGCATAGCTGCCTTTAGACAGAAATATTAGGTATTTGCAATATCTAGAAATAGCATAAAGATAATATGCTAACGCTCTTTAACGTATGGTTGTCCGCCTGCTCGCGGAGGGATAGCTTTTCCAACAAATCCTGCCAAAACCACGACTGTCAGAACATATGGAAGAGATTGTATGAAAACAACTGGGATTTTAATTTGGCTACTGGTGCCGGTGTCCCATACTGAGAAAATTACCAAAAATGCAATGATTGAAATTCCAACGGCTAAACCGCCAAGAACAGCTTTATCTAAATAATCCTTCTTCCAGACATAGCTTAGCAACCCTAGTGCTATAAGAATTAGAAATCCACTTAGAAACCAAGCGGGTAGCAAAATATTTTGAAATCGAGTGTCTACTGCAAAGAAAAACCCAAATAATAAACATGCGCTTAGAGCGTACCAAGGACGCCATTTTGCAAAAATTAGTGCTGCTAATGCAATAAAACCACGACCTGCAGACATGTCTTTTGTAAAGTTAGCTTGCAAAGAAGTAGCGATATAAGCACCTGCAATACCACATAAAACACCCCCGATAATTACTGCACTGTATCGCAATCCTCTAACTGATATTCCCGCAGTATCGACTGCAGCAGGGTTTTCACCAACAGCGCGTAAGCGAAGTCCATACCTCGTTTTGTATAGTATAAACCATGAAATAGGCACCGTAAGCAGTGCGACGTAAACAAGAAGAGAATGTCCTGATAGGAGTTCCGAATAAAACTGCATTAATGGCCCTGCTTCATTCATTTCCTTTGAAGAAGTAGCCCCTGGAAAATTTATTGGTTCGAACCTGCCGCCTGATTTTAAAGGTGGTGTCCGACCACCCTGTCCAAACAAATCTTGTGCTACCACCACGGTCAATCCTGCTGCAAGAAAATTTATGGCTACCCCTGATATGATTTGGTCACCACGGAGTGTAATTGATGCTAGTCCGTGTAGTAACGATAACATAATTGATGCTAAAATTCCCGCTAACAGACCAAGCCAGACAGACCCTGTTATTGCTGCAAATGCTGCAGAGACAAAGGCTGCAGCTAAAAGTTTTCCTTCAAGGCCGATATCAAAAATACCTGCACGTTCAGAAAATAAGCCTGCCAAGCATACCAACAACAAAGGTGTCGCGAGGCGCAATGAGCTATCTAAAACCTGAAGTAGGGTTAAAAATTCAATCATTCTTTTGCCTTCCGAAGAGACATAAAAAAACTTTCAAGTGGCGCTCTCACCATTAAACTGAGGGCTCCTGTGAATAGTATTACTAAAGCTTGAATAACCACTATTAGTTCGCGGGGTATTTTGGTCCAAAGGGCTAATTCAGCACCACCTTGGTATAGAAAGCCAAATAATAAAGCAGCTAGAAGGACGCCTAAAGGATGACTTCGGCCCATTAGAGCGACTGCGATACCAATAAAACCTGCACCTTCTGTAAAATTCAAAATAAGTCGCTCGCTTTCGCCTTGTGTCGTATTAATTGCCATCATCCCACATAAAGCACCTGATATCATCATCGCTATCATTATTATTTTAACTGGTCTTACACCTGCATAGCGCGCTGCTGGTCCTGATTTTCCTAAAGCCCTAATTTCGTATCCTAGTGGAGAACGCCAAATCAGATACCAAACGGCTACACAGGCCAAAAGTGCAATAAAAAAACTAACATTTGCAGGAGCAGATCTAAACGCTTTTTCAAAACCAAACAAACTTGCTATGTCTTGGAAGGTCGGAAGATGAGTGCTTACGGGAAAGTTAGCGGATGCAGGATCCATGCTTCCCTTTGGTTTTAAAACATCAACCAAAAAGAAATTCAGCACGCCAGCTGCGATGAAATTAAACATAATTGTTGTAATTACAATGTGGCTGCCTCTTTTTGCTTGGAGATAAGCAGGTAAACCTGCCCAAATCATACCAAAAACGGCTGCTCCGATTGAAGCGCCAACGATAGCCAAGGTCCAGTGTGGCCATGGAATAAAAAGGCAAACTAGGGCTACTCCCAAGCCCCCAATCATAGCTTGACCTTCGCCCCCTATATTAAAAAGTGCCGCATGAAAGGCTACTGAAACCGCAAGACCAGTGAAAATAAAATTTGTAGTATAATATAGCATATAGCCCCAGCCTGCAGAACGGAGTAATGTCCCTTCAATCATAAGGTTAAGAGCTGCAATTGGGCTTTCACCAATGGCTATAATGAGCAATGCAGATAAAAAAGCTGCTAAAAACAAAGACAATAAGGGTACGATTATTATATCAACCCATTTCGGCATTATATCCATTTGCATGCTCCACCAAAGTCATTATACATCATTGAGCCGCTTTCTCAGAAACACCAGCCATCAAGAGCCCGAGTTCTTTTTCATTTGTATTGGCCGGTTGTCTCTCTCCCATAATCTCTCCATCAAACATGACAAGAACTCTATCTGACAGGGACAATATTTCATCCAATTCTACGGATATCAGCAAAATAGCTTTTCCTTGATCACGCAATGCAACAATTTGTTGATGTATGAATTCAATGGCACCTATATCAACTCCGCGTGTTGGTTGACCCACAAGCAGTAAATCTGGATTGCGTTCAATTTCACGAGCCAAAACTATTTTCTGTTGGTTCCCACCTGAAAAATTTTTTGCGGTAAGTTTTGGATTAGGGGGCCGAACGTCGAACCGTTTCATTTTTTCTTCGGTCTCTTTTCGGATTGCATTATTATCCATAAAAAATTTATTCGCTTGGTTGCTCTTTTCTCGGTGATAACCAAAAACCGCATTTTCCCATGCCATGAAGTCCATTATTAGGCCTTCACGTTGCCTATCTTCAGGAACATGTGCCATCCCCATTGCTCGCCTTGCTTGGCCATCGCCAGATACACTCGTTGATAAATCTATTTCCGATCCATTTAATTTAACAACACCTGTGGCGGCGCTATAGCCCCCCAAGACTTGTAAAAGCTCTGACTGACCATTGCCTGCTACACCAGCAATGCCAAGTATTTCTCCAGCTTTTACAGTCAGATTAATATTTTTTAACCTTTGCACGCCAAAATCATCGATCATACTTAGGTTTTGTACTTCAAGCACTGGCTTTGTGGGCTTTGCGGTCGTTTTGTCAACGCGAAGTAGAACTTTTCTTCCAACCATAAGTTCTGCTAAATCCTCAGGACTAGTATCATCAGTCTTTAAAGTGGCCGTCATTTCGCCCTGGCGCATTACGCTTACCGTGTCTGTGATATCCATTATTTCTCTGAGCTTATGGGTGATTAAAATAATGGTCTTACCTTCTTCTCTTAGCCGTTTGAGTATTCTGAAAAGCTGGTCCGCTTCAGCTGGTGTTAGAACACCTGTAGGTTCATCCAAAATTAAAATATTTGCTTGTCGGTAGAGAGCCTTAAGAATTTCTACTCTTTGCTGCATTCCAACTCCAATATCCTCAATAATAGCGTCAGGATCTACATTAAGCTCGTATTCGGAGGCCAATTCTGCAAGCTCGGTTCTGGCCTTGCTCAGAGATGGGGCTAAGAGAGCTCCACTCTCAGCACCGAGAACGATATTTTCAAGAACAGAGAAGTTTTCAACTAACTTAAAGTGTTGGAAAACCATCCCAATTCCTGCAGCTATTGCCGCTTGGCTATCGGGTATGGAAATTTTTTTACCATCAACAAAAATTTCCCCTGCGTCGGCCTTGTAGAACCCATACAAAATGGACATCAGGGTAGACTTACCAGCACCATTTTCTCCAATTATTCCATGGATTGTTCCAGGCATCACGCTGATATTAATATCTTTGTTTGCTTGAACAGGACCAAAGGATTTAGAGATTTGTCTTAATTCGATCGCTGGGTTTCTAGTCATTTATTTCTCAATTTAATATAAAAACCGCACCGAAAATGGCGCGGTTTTTAATAATATTTTCACACTTACTAGAATGAAATAGCTGGGCAAGTTTCATCGTCTGTATAGTTATGAACTGCCATAGATCCATTTGCTATTGAAGCTGCTGCTGCATCAACCGCAGATTTCATAGCGTCAGATACTAACGATGCGTTGTGTTCGTCTAAAGCATATCCCACTCCGCCGTTGGCTATACCCATTTGGAAATTGCCAGTTTCTAAATTTTCGCCAGCAGAAAAGGCCTCATAAACAGCATTATCAACTCGTTTCAGCATTGAAGTTAATACTTTGCCTGGGTGTAGATAATTCTGATTTGCATCAACCCCAATGGATAAAATGCCTTCGTCGGCAGCTGTTTGTAAAACGCCCACACCTGTGCCGCCTGCGGCCGCATAAACCACATCTGCACCTTGGCTAATTTGGGCTTTTGTAAGCTCAGACCCTTTTACAGGATCGTTCCATGCAGCAGGCGTGGTTCCAGTCATGTTTGCTATAACAGTAGCATTAGGGTTTACTGCTTTTACACCCTGTGCGTAACCGCATCCAAAACGCCTAATAAGAGGTATATCCATACCCCCAACAAACCCAACAGTTCCTGTCTTTGAGGCTTGAGCTGCAAGCATTCCAACCAAATATGATCCTTCGTGCTCATTGAAGCCTATGCCTCTAACATTTGGTAAGCTTAACCAGTTTACGTCAATCACAGCAAACTTTGTATCTGGGTAATCTGGTGCAACCTTTCCAAGTGAGTCAGCGAATGCAAAACCAGCCATTACAATTGGGTTAGCGCCAGCTTCCGCGAATCGACGCAAGGCCTGTTCACGCTGCGCTTCATTTTGAAGTTCAATTTCTCTAAATGAGCCACCTGTTTCATCTGCCCAGCGCTGTGCACCAGTAAAAGCAGACTCGTTAAAGGATTTGTCAAATTTTCCGCCAAGATCAAAAATAATAGCGGGTTCGGCTAAGGCTATACCTGCGCTCATGGTCAAACCAACTACGGTTGACAACATTTTGGTAACGATATTCATATAAATCTCCCGATTGTTAATCGATCCCTTCACGTTCCAGTGCTTACGGATCGTTAAATTATATTCACTCATTAAGACGCTTCAGTAAAAGCTGGTCAACAGCTTTTTTCTTAAATTAATTTAATTTTATAATAATTTAAAGCTGACCTAGATTTCTTTGGACAAGATTGATGCATTGTCTTTACTTCCATCAACAAAATCGTAGTAACTTTCTCTTCTACCTACCATTACATAGCCTAAATTCGAGTATAACTTATTCGCTGGATTATTTGATTCGGCCACCTCGAGAAAGCATTTTGCAGAACCCGCATTTTTAGCCTGTTTTTCAAACTTGCAAATTAGATATTTTGCTTTGCCCAGCCGACGAAAATTTGGATGAACGATGACGTTCAAGATTTCTGCTTCCTCGCCAAGAATCCGACCAATTAAAAAACCGTTTTCGACACAAAAATATCTAGTGGTTTCGCTTTCTAAAAGTTTTTTATATTCACTAGCTGTCCATGATCGAGTCATTAAACCTGACTTCAAATGCAAGTTAGCCATGTCATTGTGGTTCATTTTAGCAGCTGGGGTTCATTTTTTGCATTTGGTGAGGCGTCTGCAGGTTTTATGTAACATGGTGTTGGTGGTCTAAAATTTTGATTTTTTTCCTGCGTTAGCAAAGCAATATTCTTTAAAAGAGTTTCTGGCTCTGATTTGTAAATAAAAGTTTTATTCATTGATCCTACAAAATCTTCTGACGCAAATGTAGCGTTTTTTGGATTTGAACCGACATAGTAAAAGCCCTTATTGGCTGGCAGTATGGCAAGGTCATTTTCACTGCTTCCGTATAAAGTTGCTTCAAAACTGGATATGCCTATTGCAGGGATATTTAAACCGAAGGCCAAACCGCGGGCTGCTGAAACTGAAATGCGGATACCCGTAAAGTTCCCAGGTCCAGTACAAACTCCTATTCGATGAATGTCTTCCCAACTTAAGAAAGCTTCGTCCAAGATTTCGTTCAAAAGTGGAATAAGCCGCTCTGCTTGACCCTTGGACATACTCTCCACGGTAGTTTTTATGTTCTCTCTTCCACGGTAAAGCGCTGCGGCAATGTGTTTATCAGATGTATCAAAAACAATTACATTTTTACTAGACATCTACTGGGCGAACCTCAGTCACCTCTGGAATATAATGCCTTAGAAGATTTTCAATACCCATTTTAAGGGTCATCGTTGATGAAGGGCAACCTGCACATGCTCCTTTCATTTGGAGGTAAACTACGCCTCGATCAAAACCGTGGAAAGTGATATCACCACCGTCTTGAGCGACTGCAGGTCTCACGCGGCTATCTAAGAGTTCTTTGATTTGGCCAACAATCTGAGCATCTTCTTCAGATACCTCCGTGGAATGATCAGGTGCTGCAGCACCATTAATTGCTTCTTGGCCAGATTGAAAATGTTCCATTATTGCGCCAAGCAAAGCTGGTTTGGCATGATCCCAATCAACGCTATCTTCTTTTGTAACAGTAACAAAATCACGACCTAAAAAAACGCCAGTAACCCCATTAACCCCAAATAGTTTTTGAGCAAGCGGAGATATGCTCGCATCCTCAGAGTTGGGAAAATCAGCAGTACCCTCTTCTAGGACTGTTTGTCCTGGTAAAAATTTTAACGTTGCCGGGTTTGGAGTAGATTCTGTCTGGATGAACATGGTTTTCCCCTATTTTACACTGTATATTATGCCAATTATGCTCAAAAACGTCAAGAGTTTAGAATCATTCTAAAAATTATCGTTGCCTATATTACAGTAAAAGTTTGCTGGTTATTTAAGTTATGGCTTCCAGTTGCTCTTTCGATAAATTTCCTGGAACAATTGTAACTGGTATTGGAAATGATCCTGAACTTTTAGATAATTGAGAAACTAGCGGACCTGGACCACTATTATCAGTTCCTGCACCTAGAACAAGAATACCAACCTCAGGGTCATCTTTTACATAGCTTAGTATTTCTTTTACCGGTTCGCCTTCGCGTATAATTAGCTCGGGATTGATTTTATTGCTATCGCGCATCCATTTTGCAAAAACATCAAAATGGGCTTGTATCCTTTCACGAGCTTCTTCTCTCATTAAATCGCCCACTCCAATCCAATGATTAAACTCTTCTGGAGGAATTATTGAAATTATTGCTACCCCACCACCGGTTTTCATTGCTCTCATAGCCGCGAAACGCATTGCACATAAACATTCGCGACTGTCGTCAAGTACAACTAAAAATTTGCGCATTTGAAACTCAATTTTTATCTCATGCCTATAATATCAAACGTTTTCTGTAGTATTGGTTCAGCTATAGATTTAGCTTTGCTGGCACCATTATCTAATATTTTGTCTAACTCTGGGATATCTTTCATTATCAGGTTCATTTTATTGGAAATTGGTGACAAAACCTCGGTTGCTCGTTCTACCAGCATCGGTTTGAAATCGGAAAATTGCCTACCACCAACGTCTCTCAAGACGCTTTCAATGCTTTCATCCGCAAGTGCAGCATATATTGACACTAAATTCTGTGCTTCCGCTCTGCCTTCTAAACCTTCTGGTTCAGAGGGCAGAGCGTGCTGATCGGTTTTAGCTTTCCTAATTTTATTTGCAATCATATCAGCATCGTCAGTCATATTTATCCGACTCAAATCAGAAGGATCAGATTTTGACATTTTCTTGGTACCATCGCGCAGACTCATTACTCTTGCTGCTGGTCCGCCAATAACAGGCTCGGTTACTGGAAAAAAATTTACCTCATAATCATGATTGAATTTTATTGCGATATCTCTTGTCAGTTCCAAATGTTGTTTCTGGTCATCTCCTACGGGGACATGGGTTGCATGATAAGCTAGAATATCAGCCGCCATTAGAGCAGGATAACCAAATAGTCCAAGAGATGCATTCTGAGCATTCTTTCCAGCTTTATCTTTAAATTGCGTCATTCGTTGCATCCAGCCCATGCGCGCTACGCAATTAAAAACCCAACCGAGCTGAGCATGCTCGGGGACAGCGGATTGAGTAAATAAAGTCGACTTACTTGGATCGAGTCCAGATGCAATAAAGAATGCGGCTAACTCTCTAGTATTTTGTCGTAGTACTTTTGGATTTTGCCACACGGTAATAGCATGAAGGTCAACCACACAATATATCGTTTCGTAATCATCGTCTTGCATCTGAACAAATCTTTTGATTGCACCCAGATAGTTTCCTAGCGTCAAACCACCAGAAGGCTGAACCCCTGAAAAAACGCGCTTTTTGAATTGGCCGACTGAATCATTTTGCAGCACGCTATCCATTTATAATTCTCCGTCTGGATTTTCTCTCTCAAATCGCTTACCTGTGTCGGTAAATTTGGTCAAGCTAAGGAATTTTTCTTGTCAGACTATAACAGATCCCCAATTGTTAATCCAATTCCTACTTCTATTTTACTGATTTTTTTTGGCATAATTCTGGTTGAAGCCTTCCTTATTTTTGGTTTTGGTGGGCCACTTGGAAAAACTGAGACCACCATTGAACGGCTGACTTTAGTACAAAATTATGGCGTTCCTCCTAATCTTGCGACTTGGATGTTTGAAACAGGTAATTTCTCAATTGATTATGTATCGAGATTTATAGTTTATCCGTTTATCAATTTATCAGGTCTTTCAGTTGTTTTTGCTGCAGTTTTGTTATTAGCTTTGGGAAAAATGGTTGGTGAATTTTTTTCGTCATTTTCTGTAATTTTAATTTGGTTATTAAGTACATTTTTTGCTGCTTTTTTTTATTCTATATCAGCAACCGATGAGCAAATTTTGGTAGGATCCTTTCCTGGAGTTTATGGCTTTGTCGGGGCATATACCTTTGTTTCTTGGATTACATTGCGATTAGCAGAAAAGAAAAATCAATCGCAGGCTTTTGCATTGATAGTAACATTAATGAGTGTGCAATTACTTTTCAGTTTTTTATTTGGAACTGGAGAACTATGGATAGCTGATTTCGCAGGATTTGTGATAGGTTTTGTTCTATCATTTTTTTTGAGTCCAGGCGGGATAAAGACTGTACTTTCTATTCTAAAAAACTAACCCTTTTTTATTGAAGCTCTAAGTTCTTTTAAATTAATTCCGCCTAGGAAAACAACCGTCGCCGTGTAAGTTACCACTCCTAGCAGAATTAAAAATATAGCAAAAATTATTCTCTCTAAAATCGAAGAGACATCATTTTTGAGAAGGAAGTTTGCCCCCCATAAAAATAATCCCATGATGAAAGAGGATAAAATAATAAGCAAAAATTTTGATTTTGAAAGTTTAGTAAGTTGGCCAATCGCCCCAATATTCTTTATACCAAGAACCAATAAGATAATCATAGCCCAAGCAGAGATTGTGGTTGCAATAGGTGCGGCAATCCATCCGTAAAAAGGCATTAAACCAATCGCAATTATCGAATTTACTATCATTGATAAAACCGCAAATTTGAAAGGAGTTTTTGTATCACCCCGAGCAAAGTAGAGAGGTTGATAGATTTTTTGTAAGACAAATGCTGGTAATCCAAGAGCATAAATGGATGTGGCCAGGGCCATGGCGATAGCATCATTAGTACTCGTTTGGCCATGCTGAAAAAGTGCTGATATCAAAGGTAAAGGAATGATAAACAACGCTAAGGTTGCTGGAATAGTCAGAGCCATGCTTGTCGTAAATGCATTATTAAACGCTGAGCGAGCTCCTTTTTCATCTTTACTTGTTATCCTACGGGATAATTCTGGAAGCAATACTATACCGATTGCAATTCCCACGACGCCCAGAGGTAACTGGTATAATCGATCAGCACCATACAGCCAACTTATGGCGCCTGTTTCTTGGCTCGAAACAAACTGGCCAACTAGCAAATTGATTTGTAAAACTCCATTGGCAAGGGCGCTAGGGATAGCCACTCTTACCAATATTCGCATATCGTTTGATAACCTTGGTCTGCTAGGTTTTATTTTAAAACCTGCTTTTTCGGCGGCTCTCCATAAAAGTGCTAACTGTAAAATGCCAGCAAATGGTACTGAGTAAATTAGTATGGTCATTGTTGGCCATTCAAAAAAGAATGATATGCACAATCCTAAAATGATAGTTATATTGAGCAGGACTGGAGCTGCTGCTGCTGCTGCGAAATAGCCTAACGCGTTTAAAACTCCGGATAGAAGAGCTGCAAGTGAAATTAATAAAATATAAGGAAACATGATCCGGCCGAAAGCAACAGTAAGATCGAACCGCTCGTCTCCAACAAAACCATTGGCTATAGCCCAGATTAATGCGGGCATAAATATAATTGCCAGAGTTGTGAGTATTAACAGTATAAATGCCAAACCACCCAAGGCTTCATTTGCAAAAGCTGAAGCATTTTCGTTTTTCTCATATTTTTTTGAAATTAATGGTACAAAAGCAGAGTTGAAAGCGCCTTCAGCAAAGAATCTTCTAAACATATTCGGCAGTCTAAAAGCAGCAAAAAAAGCATCGAGAAGTGGACCTGCGCCTATCAAAGAAAATAATAAAATTTCCCGAACCATGCCTAAGACCCGGCTGACCAAAGTCCAAAAGCCAACTGTTAAAAAACCAGATATAACGCGTATGGGTTTCAAGATTCTGCCCGTTCCACTCCAAGCGTAATTGCCTGTCGTAAGTTTTGTTCAAGTTTTTTCTGTTTACTTTCACTGTGAAATTTCAAACCAAACATGTCTTTCACATAAAAACTATCCACAACTTGCTCGCCGTAGGTTGCTATAACTGCAGACGCTATATACACATTCATGTTGGCTAAAGTTCTGGTCAGATCAAAAAGTAAACCGGGTCTATCCCTCGTGTCCACTTCAATAATTGTATAAATTTCTGATCCTTCATTATCGAAGGTTATAGAAGTTGGAACTTTGAAAGCCTTTTCCCTTTTCTTGAATTTGTCTCGTTCTTTAATAGCTTCTCGTGTAATAACTTCACCACTAAGTGTTTTTTCGATCATACGTCGGAGTCGAGAAAACCTGGCCTGATTATATGGTGAGCCGTCTCCATCTTGTATCCAGAATGCAGCTGTAGCAAACCCATCCTTTGATGTATATGATCTCGCATCAACAACGTTTGCCCCCACCAATGCGAGAGCACCTGCTAGGCGAGAAAATATTCCAGGATGGTCTGATAGAGCAAAACAAATTCTAGTAGCATCTCTGTCTGTATCAGGGGTAAGTTCTATTTTAATTTCATCCGCTCCGAGATTTCTGAGCAATTTTGCAAAAGCAAATTGGGCATCTACTTGGAAACCTTGCCAATAAGGAGGATAATGCCTTCCGGTTTCAATCTTTATGTCTTTATTATCCCATTCAGACAGTTTCTCTCGAAGAGCTTTTTTCGCTTCAGTCATGCGGTTTTCTCTGTTTAAAGCTTCAGCACCTTGTTCCAAAATTGCTTTCGTTTCAGCATATAATTGTCGAATAAGGGTGGCTTTCCAGTTGTTCCAGGTATCTGGTCCTACACTTCGAATGTCGCAAACAGTTAGAACTGTTAATAGGTTTAACCTTTTGACACTTTGAACTGCCTTGGCAAAATCACGCACTGTACGAGGGTCTGATATATCTCGCTTTTGTGCCATGTCAGACATTAACAAATGATATCTTACAAGCCATTCTACTGTCTCTGTTTCCTGTTTGTTAAGACCTAAACGCGGTGAAACTTGCTTGGCGATTTTGGCCCCTAAGATTGAATGATCATCAGAGCGCCCTTTTCCAATATCATGCAGTAATAAAGCTATATAAATAACCTTTCGGTTGACCCCGTCTTTTAAAATGGAGCTGGCAATTGGTAACTCTTCTACCAGCTCGCTTTTTTCAATTTGAGCTAGTGTCTTTAAACATTGGATTGTATGCTCATCAACGGTGTAGCTGTGGTACATATTAAATTGCATCATGGCTACTATGGGCTCAAATTCGGGAATAAACTTTGCGAGAAACCCTAACTCATTCATTCTTCGAAGAGCTCTCTCTGGATTTCCGTGCTTGAGCAGTAACTCTAGAAAAATTTGCTGAGCTTCCGTCGAGGCTCTAAACTCATTGTTCACCATAGCTAAGTTTGCAGACACTAACCTCATCGCGTTTGGATGAATTAATAGTCCGGTTCGAAGTGCCTCGGAAAATAGCTTCAATAAATTTATTGGATTAGTCAAAAATTCTTTTTCAGACTTAATTGCTAGTCTGTTGTGTATAACAATATAGTCGTTATCTATCTTTGGCTTTCTTTTGAAAATGCGCTCTAGAAGCGGTTCATCCTTTGCATGAACCGCTTCTAGTGAGGTTAAGAAAATTCTGGTCAAATCTCCAACTCGTGTTGCATGCCTAAAATAATCTTGCATAAATATTTCTACAGCACGCTGATCTCGAGAGTCGTGATAACCCATTGCTGATGCGACCTCTACCTGAAGATCAAAGCTTAATTGTTCTATAGCTCTGTCTGCCAAGTGGTGCATTTGGCATCGAACTGCCCATAAAAATTCTTCGGCCTGCTCAAATTGAAGATATTCATCTGATCTGAAAACATTTAGGTCGACTAAATCACTGATATTTTGGGTTTGATAAACATACTTTGCTATCCAATAAAGAGATTGCAGGTCTCGTAACCCGCCTTTACCTTCTTTGACGTTTGGTTCGACCATGTACCTCTGACCATGTTTTTCATGTCGATTTTCACGTTCTTTTAATTTTGCAGAAATGAAATCTTTTGCGGTTCCACTGAATAAATTTTTCCATAATTTATCATTTAGTTGAGAGGCTAGATTGATATCTCCACATACAAAACGATGCTCAAGCATAGCTGTTCTAATTGTATAATCTTCACTACCAAGGCGTAAACAATCTTTAATGGAGCGGGAGGAATGTCCAACTTTCAGTTTAAGATCCCAGAGAAGATAGAGGACAGTTTCAATAACATTTTCTGACCAAGGAGTCATTTTATATGGAGTCAAAAAGAGTAAATCCACATCTGAAAATGGAGCCATTTCCCGTCTTCCATATCCTCCCACAGATATGATTGACAGTTTCTCTGCCTCTGTTGGATTATGTGATGGAAATTGAATTTCTGTCGCAAATTTCCATGCGGAAGTTACCAAACAATCAGTTAAAAAAGCATAGCTTCTAATGGCTTTCCTTGCTTTTAAAGGGTTTTTGCGCAGTTCGAATGAAATTCTATCAAAGCCCTTGGATTTTAACTCTTTTAGTAAGCTTACTAATTTCCCTCTTTCACCGACTTTTAAGCTAAAAAAATCATTTACCTTACTTTGATCAAAAATTTGACTGGATTCGCAGATCAAATCTTCATCATTATACGCCGGTTTATCTTTGCCGCTTTTAATTGGATCAGAATCTAAAGAATCGGGGAGCTGGGTCAATTATATATACCTGCTTATCTCTTACTTCTGCTATGGCTAAACCACGTTCATTAGTTCGATCCTTTAAAAATCGAAATATACCGTCCACACCCTCAAATCCAGCGGACTGAGTTAAACCTTTTGAGGTTAATGCATGTGGCCTTCCAGTTTGAACTAATGCCCCGATAGCGGCTATACCATCGAAGGCCAATCCAGCAAGTTGATGGGGTTTTTGATTATAGAGAGTTTCATACCGCCGAGAGAAATTTTTACGAACAGTTTCATCTGGTAAGGTAAACCAGCCCCCCTGAAGACCTTTCAAGCGAAGTGTTTGTTGGGGTATATCCCAGCGAGAAATTCCAGCGAATTGAACTTTTTCTATGTTAATTCCTGTTTCTGGAAGCATTTGTCCTAAAAGAGGTAGAGCGCCTGCTGAGTTTGATGTCAAAAGAAGTAAATCCGCATCTTCAACTTCGATGGATGCACGCGCCAAAGGAACAGCATTAACAATGCCCTTTTGTGTAAACTCAAAAGGCTGCGTATTGACAACTTGGACGTTCGATTTTTTTGCAGAAGTTTCAAGAGCAGTTCTTCCAAATTTACCTTCTATATTATCAGGATATAAAATAACTGCCCGTGTTTTACCTTTTGATGCGGCATATTTAAGTAATCTATTCGAGGTGTTCTGGAATGTTTTACCTAAAATAAATACGTTCCCACCAGCAACAGACGTATTGTTGGAAAAACTCAACACGTTTATTCCTTGATCAGCCACCGCCATGCCAGCAGCATTTGCCGACTCTGCAAATAGCGGTCCTAGAATAATCTTGGCGCCATCATCGACGGCTTTTCGAGCTTGGATAGCAGCTTGTTCTGGATTGCCTGCAGTGTCATAAATTCGAAGATGAATTTGGACATGCTTCATTTCTCCAACAGCCATGAGGGTAGCATTTTCTAAGCTTGCTGATACGGCTCGTGTTTTCGGATGAGACTTTGGTAAAAGTAAAGCAACCTGAACTGGTTTTTTAACGTCAATGTTTAGACCCGTATAAGTTTCACGTTGCTGAGGAGCGCACGATGAAATTACAATAGTTAAAATTATAACACTTATTAATTTTAACTGCTTGCTTACTGAAATTATTCTGGCAATCATAATGTTACGTCCTCAAAATTTTGAGTTAATTAAAATTTTCAACTAAAAAGTGTCTAATGGTCAATTACAAATCAATCAAGTTATCGCCTGGATTATATTTTGTTTCTACACCTATCGGAACGGCACGAGATATAACTTTGAGAGCACTGGATATACTTGCCAGTGTGGATGTTTTGGCTGCTGAGGACACTAGAACTTTAAAAAAGTTATTAGAAATTCATGGGATTCAACTGAAAAATAGAACGTTGATTTCTTATCATGATCATAACGGTAGTAAAATCCGACCCAAGATTCTCGATTACTTGGAGCAAGGTAAATCCATTGCTTATGCATCAGAAGCCGGAACCCCTCTAATTGCCGACCCTGGTTTTTCACTGCTGTCAGAGGTAATAAATTCGGGGAAAAACGTCACGAGTGCGCCAGGCCCGTGTGCATTAATTGCGGCTTTGACGATCGGCGGGCTTTCAACGGACAAGTTTTATTTTGAAGGTTTTCTACCAAACAATAAAAATCAAAGGGAATTAAAACTACGGAACCTAAATCGGTACAGTGGGACCTTAGTTGTTTGTCGTGAAATCACTAAGAAATTTGAGGATGCTAAGCGTGGAAATTTGAAGGAACTTTCAGACTTTTATAGAAATCACAAAGTCAAAGGTGAAATTGTTATTCTAATTGATGGCGTGAAAGATGCTGCAGGCGGCCTTGATCTTGACCGGACTAAAATAGAGACACATTTGAAGGAAGCGCTGAGGTCTATGTCCGTGAAAGACTCTGCAGAAACTGTTTCAATAGCACTGAATTTACCTCGAAGAGACGTCTACCAGTTAGCACTTCAAATAAAGAATAGTCGTGACTAATTTGTTTACCTTTTTCAGTTGGAATGTTAAAAGTTTGTGATTTGATTAATTAAAGCGAGACGAGATCTTTTGATGAAAATAGCATTTCAAATGGACCCCATAGAAGATGTCGATATTGATGCTGATAGTACGTTTCGTCTGGCTGAAGAAGCACAGTCTAGGGGTCACGATTTATATGTCTACAATCCTAATAGTTTGACCTTTAATCAGGGAA
>LUMQ01000042.1_pt1 | contig 33756 bp, 36 predicted proteins | sample 729621 | NCBI WGS metagenome assembly LUMQ01 (sample SAMN03860259, study PRJNA289734) | marine metagenome | biome: seawater column; feature: ocean; material: water; isolation source: Red Sea water column Station 12 - depth 25m | place: Saudi Arabia: Red Sea | collected 2011-10-15 | depth 25 m | reverse complement strand
ATTATTCCACCAATTAAAAAACGCATATTTGTAAAAGTTAGTGGACCAATAAATTCCATTCCTGTAGTTTGGGCCACAAATGCAGTACCCCAAATTATTGATGCTAATATTAGACACAAAGTAGATAAGAAATGTTTGGAGTTCATAAGAAACTGGCTCCGCAGGTAGGATTCGAACCTACGACCTGTCGGTTAACAGCCGAATGCTCTACCGCTGAGCTACTGCGGAACGTTGCATCAAACTACAATAATTTTTTAATTTTTCAATTAGCATTTTTTAATTCAATTTTAAAAATAATTTTCAATGATATTAGGGTTTATTTGGATATAATATGTAGATGGAAAAAATTATTTCACCTTGTATATCAATATGCAAAACAGATCCATCTACCGGATATTGTTATGGCTGTGCTAGAACTTCTGAAGAAAAAGCTATATGGAAAGACGAAAATACGACAAATGAATGGAAAATAAATAATATTTCCGAGTTAAAAAATAGACTTTCTGGTTGGCAATTATCATCATTTGAAGAGTCATATGATTTTAAAATAAAAAATGGAATATCTTTAGCAAAGCACAAAATGATGAATAAATGAAAAAAATTAAAGGCTCGTGTCTTTGCAAGAAAATTACCTTTGAGATTAAAAATGAATGTAGATACTCAGTTTTTTGCCATTGCCAGATGTGCCAGGCTTCAAATGCTGAATTTAGTTCTTATACAAAAGTAAAAAAAGAAAATCTAAATTTTAAAAGTAAAAAAACTTTAAAATGGTTTGTTTCTAGTAAACATTATAAAAGAGGTTTTTGTTCAATTTGTGGAAGTTCATTATTTTTTCAAAAAAAATCTTCAGATGATTATATCTCAATATCAACAGGTACCTTAAATAAAAATATACCTTCTATCGGCCATATTTTTTACAAATATAAAAAATCAAAAATTAATTTTTCTAAATTAAAAAAATTTCCTCAATCTGCCCAAGGATATTTTGATAAGTTTATTTACAGAATTAAATGAATTACTCATTAACAATCAAGATTATCTTAATATTATTATTTATATACCTTTTAATTATCTTTTATGTTTATACAAAACAAAGATCTCTTCTTTATGTCCCTCAAATTGATAATTATGATGATGAATTACTAATCATTCCTGCGGAACAAGTATTTATTGAAAATAGCTCAAATATAAAATTAAGGTCAATTTTTTATAAACATCCATCTAATACTAAAACTACATTACTAATGTTTCACGGTAATGCTGGTCCTATTGAAAATAGATTTTATAAAATTAACAAGTTATCAAAATATGACCAAAACATTTTACTTATTTCTTGGAGATCATATAGCGGTAATGATGGTGAACCTACTGAGGATGGTTTATATGATGACGCTAGAAGTGCTATAAAATGGCTTGAAGAAAAAAATATTTCTAAAAAGGACATCATTATTTATGGAGAATCTTTAGGAACTGCTGTGAGCATAGAAATAGCTCAGAATAATAATTTTAAGGGTCTAATCCTGGAGGCGCCATTTACTTCAATGATTGATGCTGCTAAATTTCATTATCCATACCTTCCTGTTTCAATCATGCTTAAAGATAAGTATTTAAGTGATAAAAAGATTAAAAACGTTATTTCCCCTATATTTATTATGCACGCCACAGGGGATGATATTGTTCCATTTAGAATGGGTGAAAAAATGTACAAATTAGCAAATTCACCTAAAAGTAGTTATTTCGTTGATGAGAATGAACATTTAGTAACTTATGATGAAAATTTAATGAATAAGATGGATGAGTTTTATGAAACTATAATTAATGATGAATAAATTTAATAATCTTCCAGAACTATTTTATTTTCAAGCAGATAAGAACGAAAATAATCAACACTTACTAAAACTCGACTCAAACAATCAAGTTATCTCAATGAGTTGGTTAGAGACAAAAAATCTAACAACGAAAATACACAATTTTTTAGCAAACAAATATTTAGGTGAATTAGAGAGAGTTTTATTGGTTTCAGAAAATAGACCTGAATGGATGGCCTCTGATATCGCTATAATGTCTAATAAACTTATTTGTGTCCCCAACTATACAACTTATACATCAAGAGATTTTGAGCATATTTTAAATGACTCTCAGCCTGTTGGTTTAATAGTTTCAAATAAAAATTTACTTCAGACAATTTTAACTGCCAGCGAAAAAGTTAAATATAATTTCAAATTTATCTTATGTTTTGATTATTTTGAAAATAATTCAATTTCAAATTTAGTATTTTTAAATGACTTAACAGATGACAATAATGATAATAACAGAGAAAAAATTAAAGAAATTAAGCGTACAGATCCAGCTTGCATTATTTACACGTCAGGTACACAAGGATTACCAAAAGGTGTTATTTTAAGCCATGGGGGCATATTAAGTAATTGTGAAGGAGCGTATGAACTTCTTAAAACTATAAAGAGTCCAGATTTAACCTTTCTTACTTGGTTACCTTTATCTCATTCATATGAACATGCAGTTCAATTTGTTCAGATTATTTTAGAAGCAAAAGTATTTTATAATAAAAGTATTGAAACACTTCTACCTACAGTAAAAATTGCACAACCTCATATAATGACTGCTGTTCCAAGATTTTATAATAATCTCCATGCAAAAATGAAGATTAATTTGAAAAATCAGTCTAATTTTAAACAAAATTTATTTAATAAGACTATCCAGCTAGGAACAAAAAAATTTAAAAATATTAAATTAAGTTTTAGTGAAAATATAATTAACCTAATATTAGATAAATTAGTCAGAAAAAAAGTAAAAAATAATTTTGGTGGCAGATTAGAGGCTTTTATATCAGGTGGAGGACCTCTTGATAGTCAAGTAGGGGAGGCGCTTAATGCCCTTGGTTTAAAGACTTTACAAGGTTATGGCTTAACAGAAACCTCACCAGTTGTAAGCTGCAATTTATTAAATAAAGTAAAAGTTGATACAGTTGGTCCTATATTTCCTGGAGTTGAAGTTAAATTAGCAGAAGATGGTGAAATATTAGTTAAAGGGGAGAACCTTATGCTGGGCTATTGGAATAATAAAGAAGCTACTGAGCAAACAATAAAAGATGGTTGGCTCCATACGGGGGATATTGGTGAATTTGATGAGGACAATTATCTTAAAATTACAGATCGTAAAAAGGATATAATAGTTTCTCTAGGAGGTGATAATATTGCACCATCTAAGATTGAAAATCTATTAACTTTATCTCCTGAGATAGAACAAGCCTGTGTCTTTGGTGAACAAAAGAATTATATTGCAGCATTATTAGTATTAAACTCAGAGAGTAAATCTAGTGATGAAGATATTCAAAGATATATTGATGAAGTAAATAAAGACTTAACTCAACCAGAAAAAATAAAAAAGTTTATCTTTATTGATGAGCCTTTTAGTATTGAAAATAACCTAATGACTCCCACAATGAAAGTTAGGAGACATGAAGTACAAAAAAAATATCAAAATCAAATTGATCAATTATTTTAATGCAAATATTTGCAGCCATAGATTTTGAAACAGCCACAAGTGAGAGAACATCAGCATGTGCTATTGGATATGTAATATTTAATAAAACTAAAATTATAAAAAAAGTCTCCCATTTAATAAGACCACCTAAACCTGAAGTTCATTTTACAGATATTCATGGTTTAACTTGGGATATGTTAAAGAAAGCTAAAACATTTGATAAAGTGTGGCGCCAAATTAAGAGTGAATTATCAGCTGTTGATTACTTTTTTGCACATAATGCTCCTTTTGATCGATCTGTCCTGCACTCATGTTGTTATTTTTATAATATCGACCTACCTAAACAAGAATTTAAAGATACTGTTGCAATCGCAAGAAAATATTGGGAATTTGAAAACAATAAACTAAATACAGTATGTAAAAATTTAAGAATTCCATTAAATCATCACGATGCATTATCAGATGCTAAAGGATGTGCTTTGATAGCTATTGAGGCTTTTAAAAAAGGTTATTTTATTTAATTTTATTACCTATAAAGCTCATAGAAGAAAAAATAATTATTAAGGCAAGGCTCATATAGATCAAGGTGTTTATCGAATTTGTCTCATCCAATATCAATCCATATAAGAAAGGGGAGGCTGCTGAGGCCAAAACACCAAAAAATGTTAAAAGGGCCCTTATTGCTCCTAGGTTTTTGACTCCATACATTTCTGCCCACAAAGAATTAGACATATTTTCAGTAAAGCCATTTGATAATCCAAGACCTGCCATGTAAAGATATAATACAAATATATGATTTGAAAATAACATCACAATAAATATTAAAGCCATGGGAATTAAGTGAAATGTGATTACACTCCTACCAGAAAATTTATCGACTAACAAACCAGAAACTAATGAACCACCAATTCCACAGATTGCATAAAAAATAAAACTTTGTGCAATATCTAACATTGTCCAATTATTTAATTGCCCAATAAAAACTTGATGAAATAAAAAACCAGTTACTGTAAACGACATAAATAATGTAAGAGGTAAGTAAAGATAAAATTTAAGATCTGTTAAGACATCTCTTCTTCTCCATGAAAATGAATTTTGTATATCTTCATTCTCAAACCCAGTTTCACTTTTAAAATTATTTTTATTTAATAGGTAGTATAAAAATACTCCGAAAAATATTATTATAAATACTGATGAACTAAACCAGGTAATTCTCCAGCCAAAAGTTAATATTAAAATTACTACTACAAATGGATAGATCATCTCACCAAAAGAAAAACCAAATCCAGATATAGCTAATGCTTTTCCTCTATTAGCTTTAAAGTATCTTGCCATGGTTGTTCTTGAAGTGTGTCCCATAAGCCCTTGTCCAAAAAGTCTTAAAAAATAAATTACAAAAAAAAGAAGAATTACATTAAACACAATACTTGCAAAAAAACATGTTATCGAAAGACCTAATACAATGGCTAAAGTATATTTTTTAAGAGAGACCGTATCTATAAGTTTGCCAGCCCATATAATAGTTAACGCACTTAAAATTGTAGCTATTGAATACAGACTGCCAAATTGAGTATTACTTAAGTTAAATGTTTCTCTAAAATCTTCACTAAAAAGAGATATAAAAAATGTTTGTCCAAATCCTGATGCGAATGCTATTAGAAAGCCAAATATTAATAAATTTGAATTTTTATTTATAAAATTAATCAAAACAAGAGGGATATTATGATTTAATGACTATATATCAATTATAATAAAGAAAGGGACCACTGGTGAGCACAATTAAAAGAACTGATGATGATAATCATCCAATTATAAAGGAAGTCTATGAAGATATTAAACAATCAAGAAACACAACTTATATAGGTAATTTTTGGAAATATTTAGCATTCGACCCTCAATTACTAAAAAATGTTTGGAGTGATGTTAAAGATTTAATGGTTAAACAAACCATAATTCCAAATAAAACTAAAGAAATGATTTATATGGCAGTCTCTATAACAAATAATTGCTCGTATTGCACACATTCACACACAGCTGCAGCAAAAAAACTTGGGATGACTGAAGACGAACATTCAGAATTTTTAAATATTGTAGCTCTTGCAGCAAAAACAAATCAACTGGTCAATAGTATACAAGTTCCAGTAGATGAAATATTTGATGAAGACATAGAAAAATAATCCAATGGAATTCTTAATATGGTTTTGGAATGCAGGTGAACTTCTGATGATTATAGGTATTGGGATAATTATAATTGGATTATTATTTTATAGAAAAAAAAAATAAATCGTTAAGTTATTTATTTAATTATTTTATTTATGATCTCCAAAATTATTATAATATTAAAATATGTATTACGATGATGATAATAATGACGATAATACGCTGTTAGGCAGACTTACTGAGCTAAATAGAGCCCTAAGTCAAATGATGAGAAACACCAGTGAAAGAAATATTGTTGAAAAGTTACATACTTACCAACTTGCTATAAAAAAAACTCTAAAAATTATGACTAAAAAACAGCTTAATACTATTTCCGAGTCCTCCAATGAATACGAAGATAGATTAGAACGAGGAGACTTTGACTAAATTTTAGTCTAAATTTTTAAAACCGTAACCTGTTTTTTTTACTCTTGTTTTAAAATAATTCTTATTAAATTTGTTAATTGTAGGTTTTGTATTTATTTGCTTGGCAATTTTAATACCAGCTTTTTTAAGAGAAGAGACTTTTGTAAAATTATTTGTGATAATATTGACTTTATTTACTTTTAATAACTTAAGTATCTTAGCGGCAATATTAAAATCTCTTTCATCATCTAAAAAACCTATGTTGTGATCAGCATCAATAGTATCCAAGCCTTTTGACTGAAGAGAATATGCCCTCATTTTATTGGCTAGTCCTATACCTCTCCCTTCTTGATCTAAATAAAGGATAATACCTCCTTTATTTTTAACCATATAGTTTAAAGAGTTATTTAATTGTTCTCCGCAATCGCATTTTCTAGAGTGAAATATATCCCCAGTAAAACAAGCTGAGTGAATTCTAAGGTTTGTTGGTTGTTTTAAATTTTTTGGTTTAATTATGATCGCGATATGTCTTCTAGCACCAATATATGACTTAAAAATATTAAAAGTAGTAGATGCAACATTTGGTAAGGGCACATTTGCACTTGAAACTAATCTGATACTATTAGTTATAAATTTATTCTGATTTTTTAACTCTTTATGGTTAAATCTTAATAGACCAAGTTGTAATATTAGATTATCAATATTTTTATAATATTTAGAATTAATTTTTTTAAATATAAGTGATGGTATTACCTTCGCATTTTTGGCAATATCTAAACAGACATTATGGAAGTCTTTACTTTTGATATAAGGCTCATCTTTAAATAATATTTTATTTTGATCAGATAAAGGATTAATGAATAAACTTAATAAAGATTTGTTTGATATTTTTTCATTTATTTTTAAATAAATATTTGTTGATACTTTATTTTCAAATATTGATTTTGCTTTTTGTTTTGTGATTAAAAGATATTTGTCTTTTTGTAGGTATTGATTGAATTGATTTAGAATTTTATTGTCCGAATGTTCAATATTAAAGAACATCCAATAATTTTTATTTTCTTTGATAACTATTGGTCTTCCAGTTCTAAGCTCATTAATAGCTCTATCAATAAATGTGCCAAAATTTGATTTTAAACTCATAGACTATATATATACTCAATAGTACTTGATACAGATGAAAAATGATAACAAAGCATAATATTTCTTTACTATTTGAATTTGTAAAAAAACAAAAAAAATCAAATATCCTAAGAATTGATTTAATTAACAAATCGTTTGTATTAAGTCAACATTCTAAAACTAATCATATTTTAATTGATAAAAATGGCGTTAATTTTAATTGTAAGATTGAAAAAAAAATAAATGAAATAGCACAAATTTTATTACCAATATTGATGATAAAAAAAAAATTTTATATCGGTCAAATTGGACAAAGCTTAGACGGTAAAATTGCACTTTTAAACGGTAATTCTCATTACATTAATGATAAAAATAGTATTTCATACCTTCATAGTCTTCGTTCAGTGTGTGATGCAGTCATAGTTGGTGTAAATACAATAAAAAAAGATAATCCCTTGCTCACTACAAGAGCAATTAAGGGCTCAAATCCTCAGAGGATAATTATAGATCCATCTCTAAAATTAACAAATAACTATCAAATATTTAAAGATGGTTCTTCAAATATCATATTTACACACTCTAATATTAAAAAGAATTTAAATAATACACAAATTTATAAATTACCTGAAAGAAATTTCACAAATCTTATATACAAACATATAAATAATTTAGGTTTTAAGTTCGTATTAGTAGAAGGTGGTTCTAAAACTATATCTAAATTTCTTGAGAATAAATTATTAGATATTATGCAATTTATAATAGCACCTACAATTATTGGTTCTGGTATTAATTCTATAAATATAAAACCTATAACAAATTTAAAAAAAGTTATTAGAACAAAAAATAAAATTTATAAATTTGGCGAAGAAATGATAGTAAGTTTAGAGTTTTAAAGCTAAAAAATCTTTATTTCTTAAAAATAATTTTGATTTATTTTTTTTAATATTCTCCCTTCTAAAATCTAGCCATCTATCTAATGATATCTTATTTTTTTCAAGTATATTTTCACAAAAATCTAAAAACATATTTTGAAATTTTTTATTCTTTGATACATCCCAACTCGAGTCAAAAACAAATGTTTTGTGTGACTTAGAGAATAATTTATTAATTATTTGACTACAGTTTTTACCAACTGCTTTTTGCCCAATACCTTTATCTGACTCCTGATCTTTATTAAATAAACTTAAAACGTATTGGTCATTTTTATGTTTTGGGAAAAATTTAAAAAATCCATCATAATTAATTGAAAAATATATAACTTTTGTATTTAGATTTTGTTTTTTAAATTCTAAATACCAATTTTTTGGCATTATATCTAAATACGCAGATCCTGTAATAATATCGTATTTTTTGAATTCAAAATTTTTAATATTCTTGATTAAATCAAATTTTTTATAATTTATATTTATAATTTTATTCTTATTATTTGTTATTTTCTTAAATTCTTTAATTGACTCAAATGATATGTCTATCATATCCCATGATTGCCTTTTTTTAAGTTTAGGGTACATATATCTATAGTTGGAACCTGTTCCACAACCTAAATCAGCGATAGACAATATTTCGTAGTCTTGAAAATATTTATTTATTTTTTCTATAATTTTTCTATTTCTTGAAACTTTATCAATTTTCTCTCGAAGAAATAGCCAATCATTATTAAATTTATGCATTTTTTATTATCTTGATAAAAAGATCCCCAGATTGTATTGGTGTTAAAAATTTTCTCTTATTTTGTGATAATTTTTTTGATAAATCTGAATTAAATGCATTTTTAGTAATTAATTTTGATAAACTTTTTTCTTTGAAATTATTTAAGTAGATAATTCCATCCTTTTTTAGAGTACTCATAATTGTTTTAGTTTTATATGTAATAATCATTTTTTTGAGTTGTAGGGCATTAGCAAGTGACATACCAAAACCTTCATATTTACTTACTGAGACATAGAAGTCACACTTAGAATATAGTTTTGATAATATATTAGTCGATACATTACTATGAAACTTAACTTTTTTACTTAATCTATAATCACTTATAATTTTAAGTAATCTATTATAGTATTTACTCTCTCTAGTTATATCTCCTACAATATTTAATTTTATTTTATCCATGTATCTTAATTCGTTTAACAGATAATGATAATTTTTTCTCTCAATAATACTTCCTACAGATAGTAAATTTATATTTTTATCCCTTTTTAATTTATATTTTTTTAATTTTTCTATTCCAGGCTCAACAACATGAATTTTTCGCTTATTAATTTTAAATTTTTCAAAAATTAGTTGTTTTGTATCATTTGAAGTGACAATTATTTTTTTCGTTTTCTTATATAATTTTTTAGCGTTCTTAAGAAAAAATTGACTTTGATTACCATTAAATTCTAGATAAAGAGGGTGGTGTATAAGAGCTATTACTACAAATCTATCTAAATAGTTTTTTATACTATCAATACACTCAAAAACTAATCCATCAAAAATTAGTACTGCATTATCAGGTAATTTTTCTAAAGTTTTTTTTAGATTTTTTAAGTCATTTTCTTTAGGAAAGGGAAAGCTGTTAGCTAGTTTGATAGCATTTAAATTAAATTTAATTTTTTTTGCTCTTTTTAATATATTTTTTTCATAAATGTAACCGCCTGTTTTGGTATTAATATCACCCGGATAAATAAAATAATAAGATTTATTGTGTATTACTGATCTCTTGTTCATAAGAAGCCCAAGCTACATTTGACTCAGTTAAAATAATTTTAATTTTATGCAACTTGTTAAAATCTTCTATGTAATCTTTTTGTAATTTAGTGCATATTCTATCAAAAATATCTTTAGCAAGAAATTCCGTAGAGGTAATTATATTTTTAAATTCTTCAACTTCGTCTAAATTTTTATAACTATAAAATTTTAATACGTCAGAGAGAATTTCTGTTACAACACCGAGATCCATAATAATGTTATATTTGTTAATCTCTTTTGCATAAAACTCAGCATCAACTATGTAGGTCGCTCCATGCATATTCTGTGCTGGTCCAAAAACCTCACCCGGGAGAGAATGTGCAATTAAAATATTATTTCGAACAGTAATTGAATACATTTTAATACTTTATAGCATGCATTATGCTTTCTGGATTATTTAATATTGAAATATAATCTTTCTCTAGATCCTTAAAGTCACTTTCAGTGTTTATTAATTTAAGAAGTTGGTTATTAGATAAAGCATTAATTGCTAAATTCAATCTTTTTTTATAATCATATTTTTTTGATAAATACTTTGGAATATTTGAAACTTGAGAACCAATAATTTTTAATCTCTTTGAGTGAAAATTACCTCCTAAATTTATTTGACCTTTTCTATTTCCATACCAACTAGCCTCAATAAATTTTCCCTCTAAATTCAATTTTTTTAGTGATTGGTTTAATACATCATAATTAGATGTTGTATTAATTATAACATCTAAATCTTTAATTTTTTTAAAATTTATAAATTTTAGTCCTAAAATATTAGCAAATTTCTTCTTTTTAATATTTATGTCAGTAATAAAGACATTTTTAAATTTTAGTAATTTATAATAGTAGGCAGTTAAAATACCAACAGAGCCCATCCCTATTATCAATATTTTGTTATTTAATTTTGCTTGAGTATCCCAAAAGATATTAATAGCTGTTTCCATATTTGCTGTTAGTAAATATTTTCGAATATCACCATTACCCTTTAAAATATTCACATTATTTATATCAATCTTAAATAGTGATTGATGAGGGTAAAGGCAGAATGTATTTTTATTTAAATATTTTTTTGGGCCTTCAACTATTTTACCAACATTAATGTAACCGTATTTAATTGGAAAAGAAAAAGATCCCTCTTGAAAAGGAGATTTCATTATATCGAACTGATCTTTGCTAATATTACCAGATGCTACTAATCTCTCAGTACCCTTACTAATTCCTGAATAAAGAGTTTTTACAAGAACAGTTTTAGAATTTTTTTTATAGCTAAGTATTTTTTTCTTAATAATTGGTTTATTTTCATTTTTAAGCCATAGAGAATAAGTTTCCATAATAATTATATAAATGTTAAATATCACTTATGCTATCAAAGTTTTGGTCCGATTTAACATCAGCAGATATTAGTAAATTAGGTAAAAATAAAATACTTATTCTCCCATTTTCATCTGTAGAACAACATGGAGAACACCTTCCATCAGGTACTGATAAATTGATATTAGATGGAATTTTAAATACTTTTGTTAAAAAATATCCCAAACTTAATAAATATTTAATTCTACCAAATATCTCTATAGGTTCAGCGAGTGAGCATAATAGCTTTGAGGGCACTCTATCTTCGAACTCTACAAATTATATTGATTATATTATCAGCATAATTGATGAGTTATGTATTCGTAGATATAAAAAATTTATCTTTTTAAATAGTCATGGCGGACAAATTAGTCACTTAGATATAGCTGCTAAAGAAATTAAAAGTAGATATAAAGCTGTCGATATTGTTAAGGCACATTATTTTTTATTTAAAGGTTTTGAAAAAATTATTCCAAAAAAGGAATTACTTTATGGATATCATGGAGGTGAATTTGAAACATCAATAATGCTCCACCTTTATCCAGAATTGATAAAATTAAATAAAATTAAAAGAAACAAACTCTCATCTGACTTTAAATCTAAAAAAATAATTTCTTATGAAAGAACAATTAAAAGAGCTTGGAATACAAAAGATTTGTCCAAGACAGGTATAATTGGCAATCCTACAAAATCCTCTGCAGATAAAGGAAAAAGAATTCTAGATCTTACATCAAGAACCTTAAAAAAAATAATTGATGAAATGAAGTAGTGGAGGCCCACCCCGGAATCGAACCGAGCTACAAGGATTTGCAGTCCTCTGCATAACCAATCTGCCAGCGGGCCATTTGTCAATTTTTATAGCACTTTTTTATAAATTAGTTCAATTCAATTTTTCCTCTCAATGCATATAAAATGCATAAAGATTGAAATAGATTAACTGTAGTTTAGACATAAAGTTTATATTAATATTTTTATATTATAAATATTTGTCATGAAAACTAAAAATTATTTATCTGAAGCACAAAATTTTCTGAAGAGAAATACACAAGTAAAATCATTCGATATTGTAATGCATGATTGTAATGGTGTAGGTCGTGGAAAAATAATAAGAAGAAACGAGTTATTAAATTTGTATAAGTCAGGTAGGCAATTTCCTCTTTCATTACTTGGAATGGATATTACTGGTGAGGATACACCTGAAACAGGATTAATTTTAGAGCAAGGTGATGGTGACATAAAAGCTTGGCCTATACCATCATCACTTAAGTTATTGCATAACAGCAAACCACCAAGAGGTGAATTATTCATGAACATGTATGATATTGAAGGTAATAAACTATTAACTGACCCACGAAATGTTTTGGAAAATAAAATACAAGAATTAAAAAAAGATGGTATCTCTTGTTTTGGAGCATTTGAATTAGAATTTTTTCTAGTTTCAAATGAACTGGATGAGTATGGAAAACTTAAGCCAGCAAAATCTATAATTGGAAAAAAAGCTTCAATTAAAAAAACAGATGTTTATTCAGTTGATCACCTTCATGGTATGATGCCACTAATAGATGATATATATGAAGCCACAAAACTTGCAAAAGTAGATGCTGAAACTATCATTTCAGAATACGCACCTGGTCAATATGAACTTACTCTTAAACATCAAAGCTCATTATTGAAAGCAGCTGATGATATTTTAAGATTAAAGAGAATTATTAGAGCACAAGCAAGAGCGCATGGTGTGACAGCATGCTTTATGGCAAAACCGATGGAGAATATAACTGGTTCTGGTATGCACTTTCATATTTCATTGTATGACAAAAAAGGCAAAAATATTTTTGCTGAGAAGAATAAAGAAAAAATTAGTAAGAAACTTAATTATGCTCTTGGAGGGCTTTCAAAATATATGGGTGAGAGCATGTTAATATTTGCTCCAAATGCAAATAGTTGGAGAAGATTTGTATTAGGCTCTTATGCTCCCACTAGACCCAATTGGGGTATAGATAATAGATCTGTGGCTTTTAGAATACCCACCAGCAACTCTCATAATAGAAGAATTGAACACAGAGTTTCTGGTGTGGATGCAAATCCATATTTAGTTGCATTAACGGTTGTTTCAGCAATTAAAAAAGGATTAACTAATAAAATAAATGCTGACAAACAGACTACTGGTAATTCATATTTAAAAAAATCATCTAGTAAGAATAAAATTCCAACAGATTGGAACTCTTCAATTAATTTATCTAAAAAATCATTATTCTTAAAAGAAACTTTAGGATCTGAACTCCATAAAGCTTTTATCGCTATAAAGGAAATGGAGTATAATAAAGTTGCAAGTGCTGTTACTGAGTTGGATATTGAGTTATATTTAGACTCAATTTAACTTATGCTTTGAATAGATTTTCAGAATAATTTTTTATATTTTGTTCCCAAAAAACTTCTCTTTTTATTTTTTCAAAATCAGTATCAAATACACTAGACATGGCAGAAGCATATATTGATCTGGCATCAATAGTGCTGTTAAGATCTCTTCCTTCAAATAAACTATTTTTTTTTAAACCTGGCCAATCAGTAAAAACTTGAGATTTTTTCAATAGTCCTCCTGCCATTAAAATAGCTGAACCATAACCATGTTCTGTTCCGTTTCCGCCATTTTGTTCTACTGTTCTTCCAAATTCTGTGAGCGTCAATATTAATGTGTTATTAAAATCACTTCCCATACCAGTATGGAGGTTTTTAATAATTAAATCTATATCATGAAGATTATCTGCATGTTCACCATTGTCCGTCCCTTGAGCTGTATGTGTATCAAAGCCCTCAATATCGAAAACAGCCACTTTTGGACCAAGAGGATCTTTTAAAATTTTAGCTGTTCTTTTTGATAGGCTATCTAGAGATTCATCTCCACCTTGCATAGTAAGAGGTCTATTCATTATTACATTGTAAACCTCCTGAAGTTTGTCATGCTCAATTCCATCATAAGCTCTTGTTATTTTTTCAATAACCTCTCTTTTTGGAAGGTGCATCCAAGTAGGAAAATAATTGTTATTTCCCTCAACTCCTCTCAGTAAAAGTGGCATTGGTAAACTTAAGGCGAGACTTGAACCATATAGACCTGATGATTTCATTCCCCTTCCTAACCAACCTGTTTTTTTGGTGTAAGCTTTTAAGGCACCTGTTTCCATTATATTTTGTCCATCAAAATGAGATCTTCCTGTGTAGGGTACATTTGTTGCATGAATAACAGCTGCTAAATTTTGAGACCATAAATTATGAAGTGTTTTTAATTTAGGATGCAAAGAAAAATCTGAATTAAGTTTTAATTTATTGTTTAAAATTAAATCAGATCTATATTTGTTGATAAGGATGTCATTAACGGGTACAGCAGTTAAACCGTCCATTCCGCCTCTGAGACTTATAATTACAAGATTTTTTTTAGGATTTGAAATAGACCCATAAAGTGGGATATTAAAATTTGAAAAGAAAATAGTTGCTAAACTACCTTTTAAAAAACTTCTTCTAGTACAATTCATACTCTCATTACCTCAGGACTATTTGCAAAAATAGCAAACCGATCAGCATAAAATACTGGATCTTTCATTAAATTTAGTAAATTTTCCGGTTGATCAAAATTCTTTTCAATTACATTAAAAAAATAATCCTGATCATAGCTTACATTAGGTTTGGTGATGTCAGCAAATCTTCTAGCAGCCGCTAGTCTACGAATAATTAATTCAGGTGACAGCCATTCATCTTCAAGATCAATAAAACCATTAGGTTGTTTAGCTCGATAAATGGGATGACCAATTTCCCACAGTATATCCTTAACCAACCTATGACTTCTACTAGGTCTAGATCCATTAAACTCAAAACCTTTGGGAAACAAATAAATATAATTTAGTCCTAACATCCTTGAGTTTTGTAAAAGCCACAATTCTGGCATTGAAAATTTTTGATAATTTGAACCATAATCAAATACTGCCTCCATAGTTGATTTGTGAACTTCAATTAAATTGCCATCATTTTGTTTCCATTTTTTAACAATACTTGCAATCATTTCCTCTGTTGGTTCATCACAAATATAATGCTGGCATAGCTTTCTTGCTACATGCCTAATAGTAGCTGGGTGGTTAGCTAGATCTTTAATTACTATTCCTAACTCTTTTCCTTGATTAACAGTATTAAAATCTTTGATGTCGTAAATTTTTCCTAAAATTTTATACGGTCCTTGTTCATGATATTCAGGTTGAAATTTAATAGGACCTGCCTCTAATTTTTTATTATTCCATAAGTGTCGCCAACCTGTCATAACCTTTGCCATCTCGATTACATCTTTTTGAGAGTATTTCCCTTCAGGTGAGAGTGTATGGAGTTCTAGTAGTTCTCTTGCATGATTTTCATTGAGACCTACATTTTCATTATCACTATCTGAATTTTCCCTCAAACCTTCTATTGAGTTAGGTCCTATATTCTCTGCGTTATCAAGGTGATGAAGCATGCACCATGATGTAGTCACTGAATAAACTAAATCTTCAAAAGTATTCACCATATTAGGTCGAATAATCTCTCGCTGATAAACACCTGTAGAAAAACTTGCTAAAAAATCCTTTTCACTAATCGCAAAAAAGTTACCCCAAAAATGCCACATTCTCTCAAACGCTGGTGAGTTTGAAGCTAGGGCCGTAGAATGTCTCACAGATAACTCTAATGGCTCAAAAAATTTCTCTCCTGTAATTACTCTTAAATTATCTTTTTCTTTTTCATAAGCTAGTCGGTCATTTTTATATTTTTCTCTTAAAACTTCACGGTCTTCATAAACCCATTTGCCATATCTGTCTCGTTGTTCTTCAAGATTAGGAAGTTTTTTTTCCCAAACAAATTTTGGCACAGTATCAAATTGTTGTTTAGCCCAATTTAAGGGATCTTCGTTTATTTTTTCATTGGGACTTAAACCAAAAGCAACTTTTCTGAAAAAGTTTTTTTTCATCCTATTTAATTTTATTTAAAAAATTATCTAGTTCTTTCTCTTCCATTTTTATTAAATGTTTATCTTCAGGATATTGCCCATTCTTAACATCATCAACAAACATTTTAAATCCATCAATCCTTATTTTTTGTAACTCATCTTCTTTAGATAATATATCTACATATTTTTTTGCATGTCTTGGGTAATGACCTTTATTAGTACCAAGTATGTCATTACAAAAAAGATACTGCGTATCACAAACATCTCCACAGCCCATTCCCATGGTAATCATTTTTGTATTTTTCGTAATATAATCTGCTAATTCAACAGGGACTACTTCTACTTCTACACAAGCTGCACCTGCGCTTTCAAGATCTTTGACGTTTTGATAGACTTTTAATGCTTCTTCTGCAGTTTTGCCTACTGCTCTAAAATTAGTCCAAGTTGAGAGGTTAGGCACCAAACCAACGTGAGCTGTTATAGGAATTCCTTCCTTTGCCATTGCTTCAATAAAGTTAATAGAGTGCGAACAATAAATAGCATCAGCACCCATTTCCATTATTTCAAAACCTTTTTTTATTGCTTCTTTAGGAGAACTCACCAACCCATGTTTAAGACCAACAGATAAAAATGCTGTTGGAGCAACTTTTCTTACATCTTTGAAATGATGATCGGGCTCACAAGAAATTATTTCAATTCCTGCTTTATAAGCAGCTTCTGCCTCTTTTGCAGTATCTATATGAGTTTGAGGCCATTTTTTTTTCCCTTTTTGACTCCATAAATCAAAAACGGTAGTTCTTTTAGCCATTGTTATTAGATGGAACGGCTACTTGTAATTCATATGAAGGGTTTTTTGCTTGTTTTAAAATTGTTGGGACGATTTCAGAGTATGCGCCCCAAAGACCTTTCTTAGCTGGCGGCATCTGATCTTTAACTAATTGGTGAAGTTTAGGCAAATTATGCGATGGTACAGTAGGGAACATATGGTGTTCAATATGATATTCCATCTGCCAATATAAAAAACTAAAGATCGGGTTTAAATGCATTGTTCTGGTACTATATCTATGATCTTTGATATTATCTTTTAACCCAGTGTGTTGAGTTAATCCAAAAAGTCTTTTGAGTGTTATCCCATAAAAGTTTGGAAGTAAAAAATATAAAACCGGTAACCAAGACTGAAAAGCAATTGACATTGAAATTAACAAGATCCAAATACCGACATGTAATCTTGAAGAGTTTATACATTTTTGATGTTCTCTTTCAGGAATTACTTGTTTCATTACTTCTGTTTTTTTGCCTAAAGCATGAAGAATAGTTTCGTATTGAGTTGTTTTTTTAAAATTAAATATGTCAAAGAAAGGTATGAATAAGCTGAAAAAGTAAAAAACATCAGTTGGTCTTCTAATTGCTATTTCAAAATCAAGAGGATCATCGAAAAAAGTATAACCATGATGACGAAAATGTGACCATCTCCATCTTACTGGTTCAAATCCATTCATATAACTACCAATTTGATAAAAAAAGTTATTCCAATAGTTCGTTTTAAAAGCTGTTTTATGTCCAGTTTCGTGCCAAATAGGATCTGCGCAATTCCATATATTTCCATAAATTAAAAAAAATAATAAAGACCACCAAGTCCCCCATGTCATATAAGCTAAAACACCAAATACAATTAAAGACCCAAAGAAAATAAACATGTGTTTAAAACCTTGATAATCCGACTTCTTAAGAAGCTTTACAAATTCTTCTTTATCAACGTCACAATGATGCCATTTGTCTAAATCAACTTTCATATACAAAAAAATATCATAAACTAAAAAAAAAATAAATAAGGTCAGACAAAAGATCCTATTGCACCGGCTATGGCAAGAATCAGCCCCAATCTAGACAAAGACCCAGAATTTTTAATATATTTTTGATTGGGGGATAGGTTTTTTTTAGCTGATACATATAAATGCATATTTATAAATATGGCTGTTATTAGAATTAAGCTAGCTCCAAATAATTTCATATGAAAAGTCCAACCTAAATTAAATGAGCCGTATATTACCAATAGCAAAATAATTCCAGTAACCCACATTGTGATGATAGCTAATAAAGATAAAAATGCTAAAACCTTAAAACCTTTAGCTAAATGAGGCTCAGGCACTTTACCTTCTTTTTTATATATAGATTGTATAACAGCACTACCAATACCTCCTCCTCCAGCAATAAATAGAGATATAAGATGAAGAAACTTACAAATGTATATAATCATAGAAAAAAAATATCATAATTTAATATTTATGAGTTAATATATTTTTAAAAGTTGATAAAAAAAAAGATTGTCACGATAGTGGGTGCTGGCGTCATTGGCGCTGGATGGGCTGCTAGAATGCTAGCATGTGGTCTAATAGTTAATGCTTATGACCCAAGTGTTAAGGCAAGAAAGCAACTATTATCAAATACCAAAACAGCTTTAAAGAGCCTTCAAAGATTAGGTTTAAATAAAAATGCAAAACTTAGTAATTTGAAAATTTATTCTGATCTCAGAGAGTCTCTTCATTCAACCACCTTTGTCCAAGAAAATGCTCCAGAGAATGAAAAATTAAAGAAGAAACTTCTCAAAGATATAGATAAATTATTGCCAAAAAATATAATCATAGCGTCTAGTTCATCAGGACTTTTGCCTACAAGAATTCAATCTTTATGTAATTATCCAGAAAGAGTTTGTATAGGACATCCATTTAACCCTGTATATTTATTACCTCTTGTCGAGTTGGTATCAGGAAAGCAAACAAAGAAAAACACAATTACCAGAGCTAAGAAGTTTTACGAGGGAATAGGAATGAAGCCTTTGATTGTAAAAAAAGAAATTGAGGGTTATATATCTGATCGCTTACAGGAGGCTCTTTGGAGAGAGGCACTTCACATAATTAAAGATGGCATTGCTTCAACTCAAGATGTTGACGATGCGATTGTTTATGGACCTGGATTACGATGGTCTTTTATGGGTGTTTGTCTAACTTTTCATCTTGCAGGAGGGCAAACTGGTATGAAACACATGTTAGAGCAGTTTGGACCTGCTCTTAAATTACCTTGGACTAAATTAAAGGCGCCAAAACTTGATGCAAAGCTAAAAAAATTAATGATTTCAGGCACAAAAAAACAGGCAGGAAAATACACTATAAAAGATCTAGAGGTGCAAAGAGATATTTTTTTGATTGAAATCATGAAAACTTTGAATAAATATCAAAGAAATAATTTTCCTAATTGGAATAAAACATTTAATAAATTTTAATATGAGCGAAAACCTTTCAATTAAAACAATCGATAAAAATAACAAGTCTATTTTGGTCGATTGGAGTGATGGTTTTAAAAGTAAATATAATTTCTTATGGTTGAGAGATAATTGTCCCTCTGAAGTGCATCCAACAGCTCGTGAACGAACTTTTAATTTACTTGATGTATCTGAAGATATTCACCCTAAAAATTACTCTCTAAATAGTGAAGGTAATCTTGAGATTGAATGGAGTGAGGGAGGACATAAAAGTGTTTATGAGAGAGATTGGTTGAGACATAATTGTTATTCTTTAAAACACAGTCGAGAGTACGTTTCACCATATAGGATTTGGGATAAATCCATGCAAGATAGATTTACTGATATTCAAATAGATTACAGCGAAATAATTAGTAGTGATGATGGTTTAAAAAAGTGGTTACAGCAACTACATTTTTTTGGTATTTCAATTGTTAAAAATGCTCCAACAGATGTAAATTCTGGTTTTGATATCCTGAAAAATATAAGTCACACTCGAGAAACTTTTTTTAAAACACCATTCGAGGTCATTGATATACCTAACCCTAATAATTCAGCTTATACTGCTGCAGGTCTAAGAAATCATATTGATTTACCATATTATGAGATAGCTCCAGGATATCAGTTTCTTCACTGTTTAATAAATAATGCTACTGGGGGTGAGTCAGTTGCTGTAGATGGTTTTAAGGTGATTGATTATTTAAAAAATAATCACCCAAATGATTATGACGTACTACTTAATACGTCTGTAAAATTTGTAAATAGAGACTACACAACTAATACAATTAGAGTAATGCATAAACCTATAATAACTCTCGATCACAATAATGATTATAATGATATTAGGTTCAGCGTTGCTTACATGGGAGTTATGGACTGCCATCCTGATCAAATGGATCATTTTTACTCAGCATACAGAAAGCTTTTAAGCTTACTTCATGACCAGAGGTTTGAAATTAACTTTCGTATGCAAGCCGGAGATATTTTTAGTTTTAATAATAGAAGAGTTTTACATGGTAGAAAAGAATATGATGCCAATTCTGGAGAAAGGCACCTTCAAGGTTATTATATGGACAGAGATGAAATCTTGGGTCGCTTAAATTATATTGAAAATTTAAATCCTTAAATTAAATAAAAATTAAAATAAAAAATTCAAGAGTTGTTCAAAGATTACAGCAATATAAATAAAAAAATTTATTAGGATTAGTTATGTTAAAAGGTAAAATAAGCAATAGATAATGAGAAAATTTTGTTAAGTAATGTCTTAAATTACTTACTTTGGTGGCTTCATCTTTTTAACCTCCATCCTTAAACCTATCCTCTAGGTGATTCTATCTTATCAAATAAATTGGATTTTGTATTTTTTAATTTGTGAATATTATGAAAACTTTATTTTACACAATGTTCATTGTCCCAAAATTTATTAACCTTTGGCATTATTAATGGCAGTTTGGCAATAACAGTAGGTCCAAATTTTTCTATATCTCCAGTTGCAAGAACGTAATTACCCATATTAATTTCATTGAAAACTTTAATGTAGTAAGAACCTGGTTCGTAAGTTACTGTACTTTTAAAATCTTCACCTATTTGTGGTCCTATCCAATACCATTTTTTACCATAAGGCTCATACCATTCCCACCACTCAAAATTTTGACCATCAACTTCCTCGATGACACTTAACTCAAGGTCTTTACCTTCTAAAATACTAAATGAGAACTTTCTAAATGTATTACAATCATCAATTTTTGGAACAGTAATACCAACATAAAAATTAAATTTCTGATCAGAATTTATTAAGTAATAATGTGGATCACCATTTAATTTAGAGTATATTGCTTTTGATATTTCTGGTTTTTCTATTAGATATGCCTCATTAGGTTTATTTGGGTTTGAGTCATTTATTACAGGTTGATGAGCATAGGATAATGAACAAAAGGTAATTAAAATAAAAACACTAAAAAATTTCATAGTTTAATTTACACTATTATTTTATATGAGGCGAATATGATCTATGAAAAACAATTAATTTTGTTATAAATCAAACTTTATCATGAATTTTGAACAAGCAAGAACAAATATGGTTCTTAATCAACTAAGAGCTAATCGTATAAAAAACTCATCTTTAATTGAAAAAATTGAATTATTTCCAAGAGAAAACTTGTATCCAAAATCTTATAAACATTTGGCTTACTCTGATAAGATTATATTTTTAGATGATGGTCGCTTTATTCTACCTCCTTTAACATCATTTCATTTATTACAAGCTTTGGGAGAGATTGATGATGAGAGTATTTTAGAAATTGGTTCTGGATTTGGTACATCAACATCTATTATAAATAAATTTTCCTCTAATATTGACTGTATAGAGTCTTCTATGCAAATGACTGAAGTTTTCAAAAATAGTATAAAAGACGGTTTGTTCAATGCCTCTTTATTAGATTTAACGATAGAGGAATTTTTCAATAACAAAAAGCCAAATATTAAAAAATACCAAAAGATTATTATTAATGGTTCACTTGATGAAGAGCCCATAAATATAATTAAAAATGCATCTGATAATGCAGAGATAGTTTGTATAATTGATAACCAAGATTTTAAACATAAGATTGTTAAATATATAAAAGTAGGAGGCAAATCGAATAAGTTTGTTATAGATGAAGCTTCTTCTTCTTATATTTATAAATATGTTCAATTCGAACCATTTGTTTTTTAGCAAATGGATGAATTTCAAAATAAAAAAGAATATGAAAACGAAATTTATCAGCTTTGGTTAGACAAAGAATGTTTTAAACCTAAATACAATTTTGATAAAAACTTTTCTATTTGTATACCTCCCCCAAATGTAACAGGGTCGTTGCATATGGGACATGCACTTAATAACACTATTCAGGATATTTTAACAAGATATCACCGAATGAATGGATTTAATACTCTTTGGCAACCTGGAACAGACCATGCAGGCATAGCGACACAAATGGTTGTGGAAAGAAACTTAGCTGAGAAAAATATTTATCGTAAAGATCTCACAAGAGAAGAGTTCATTGAAAAAATATGGGAGTGGAAAGAATATTCGGGTTCCACAATCATAAATCAATTAAAAAGGCTTGGTAGTTCATGTGATTGGTCAAGGGAAAGATTTACGATGGATGACGGATTATCATCTGCAGTTAGAAAGGTTTTTGTTAAATTATATACAGAGGGGTTGATATATAAAGATAAAGCTCTTGTTAATTGGGATACCAAATTTAAAACAGCTATTTCTGATTTAGAAGTTGTTCCTACGGATGTAAGCACCCAAATTTACTATATAAAATATCCAAGCTCTAATTCTGAGAGTATAACTGTTGCAACAGTTAGGCCAGAAACAATTTTTGGTGATGTTGCTATAGCAGTTAACCCCAATGACAGTAGATATACTTCATTAAAAAAAGAAACTTTTACTATTCCTTTAACATCAAGATCTATTCCACTTATATTTGATGAATATTCTGATCCGGAAATGGGAAGTGGTGCAGTTAAAATTACCCCAGCACACGATTTCAACGATTTTGAAATCGGTAAAAGGCACAACTTAGAACTATTAAATATTCTAAACGAGGACGGATCATTGAACGAAAATTGTCCAAAAGAATTTCAGGGTTTAGATCGATTTGAGGCAAGAAAAAAAGTTGTTCAATTGCTAAAAGAAAAAGGTTTTTTAGAAAAAATTGAAGATTATAAAACTACAATACCATATGGTGATCGCTCGAACACTGTTGTCGAACCTTTTTTAACTCATCAGTGGTTTTGTAATGCTGAAGAATTAGCAAAACAGGCAATGAAAGTTGTAAAAGACGGTGATACAAAATTTTTTCCCTCAAATTGGGAGAAAACATACTTTCAATGGATGGAAAATATAAGACCATGGTGTATTTCTCGACAAATATGGTGGGGACATCAAATTCCAGTTTGGTATGGTCCTGATGGAAAAGAATTTTGTGCAGAAACTGAAGAAGAAGCGAAAAATTTAGCTGTAGACTTTTATAAAGCGGATAAAATAATTTTAAAAAGAGATCAAGACGTCTTAGACACCTGGTTCTCCTCAGCTCTTTGGCCTTTCTCTACATTGGGATGGCCCAACAAAGAACAAACATTAGATACATTTTACCCTAATTCTGTACTAGTTACGGGCTTTGATATCATCTTTTTCTGGGTTGCCCGCATGATGATGATGGGTAATAAATTTATGTCAGAAACACCTTTTAAAACTGTTTATGTTCATGCTCTCGTTCGTGATGAAAAAGGTCAAAAAATGTCAAAATCAAAAGGTAATGTCATAGATCCTCTAGAAATAATTGACAAGTATGGCGCAGATACACTTCGCTTTACTCTAACATCATTAAATACACCTGGAAGGGATGTAAGGTTAAGTGAGCAACGCATAGCTGGTTATAGAAACTTCGTTACTAAAATCACCAATGCCTATAAGTTTGCTGAATTTAAAGGAATTTATCCATTTACAGATAATGGCAAAGTTAACCCTAACCATATTTTTAATATTTGGATTATAAATGAGTTTCAAGAGTTATATAAAAAAGTTCAAGAAAATTATGAGAAATACTATTTTCATGAAGTAGCTAATCAACTATATCATTTTACATGGCATACTTTTTGTGACTGGTATATTGAACTTTCTAAAAATCTTTTAGACGACAATCAATTTAGAGATGAAACCAAACAAACTTTTCATTTAGTATTTAATTCTTTATTGCAACTTTTACATCCAGTGATTCCTTTTATCACTGAAAAATTGTGGGGTAAAAATAATAAAGATATCTTGATGAGTCATCAGTGGGATTATGTTGATCTAAAAACAGAGAGTGAACATGTATCTAAAACAAAATTATTTATTGATTTTATAGAGGAATACAGGTCAATAGAAAAACTTTTTGAAATCAAAAAAGAAGATACTGTAGAAATTTTTTCTAAAAACCAATTAATTCAAACAATTTTAGAAGATAATAAAAATACATTTGAATTTTTAACAAGAAAAAAACTTTCATCATCCCATAAAGACAATAGTGTTACTTTACCTTTTAAAGAGTTTGATTTTGAAATTTCCACTAGCCAAATTGATAAATCTAAAATCAAAGAAAAACTTCAAGAAAATAAAAGCTCTTTGGAAAAAGAAAAAAATACGATTGATAAAAATTTATCAAATGAAAATTTTGTATCAAAAGCTCCAAAAGATCTCATTGATCAAAATAAAGAGAGACAAAGTTCAATTAATATGGAATTGTCTAAAATTGATAGTATATTAATTAATATTCAATAATGGTTGATAAAAGCAAATTACCAAGTAGACATGTTTCTGTAGGTCCTAAAAGTGCTCCACATAGAGCTTTTTATTATGCTATGGGCATTACCGAAGAACAGATTAAACAACCTTTTGTCGGTGTAGTAACCACATGGAATGAGTCTGCCCCTTGCAATATTTCACTTTCTCGCCAAGCTCAATCAGCCAAAAAAGGTGTGTGGGATGCAAAAGGTACACCAAGAGAATTTACCACCATTACTGTTACTGATGGTATTGCTATGGGTCATGAAGGAATGAAATCTTCTTTAACTAGTAGGGAGATTATAGCTGACTCAACTGAACTTTCTGTAAGAGGGCACTGTTATGATGCCTTAGTTGGTTTAGCTGGGTGTGATAAATCTTTGCCAGGTTTAATGATGGCAATGCTAAGACTTAATGTGCCATCTGTATTTATGTACGGTGGATCTATATTACCAGGTGTTTATAAGGATAAGGACGTAACTATAGTAGATGTTTTTGAAGCTGTTGGAAAACATTCAACAGGAAAGATTTCAGACCAAGAACTCCATGACATTGAGTGTGTTGCCTGTCCATCTGCTGGATCCTGTGGTGGACAGTTTACCGCAAATACCATGGCATGCGTTTCAGAGACTATTGGTTTAGCTCTTCCAGGTTCTGCTATGACACCAGCTCCTTATGAAAGTAGAGATAAATATGCTTATGAAAGTGGAAAAGTAGTTATGGAATTAATTGAAAAAAACTTGAGACCTAGGGATATTGTTACAAAACAATCACTAATAAATGCGGCTGTGGTTGTTTCAGCATCAGGTGGATCAACCAACGCAGGTTTACATCTACCTGCTATGGCTCATGAAGCTGGTATTGAATTTACTTTGGAAGATGTCTGTAATATTTTCCAATCAACACCTTATATAGGTAATTTAGCCCCGGGGGGGAAGTATGTAGCTAAAGATTTATATGAAGTTGGTGGCGTTCCTGTTTTAATTAAAGCACTCATTGATGGCGGGTTGATTGATGGATCATGCATGACTGTTACTGGAAAAACGTTAGCTGAAAATGTAAAAGATGTGGAGTTACCAAAAAATCAAGATGTTGTTTATCCTGTCAGTAGCCCAATTACTAAAACAGGTGGCGTGGTAGGTTTGAAAGGTTCACTTGCTCCTGATGGTGCGATTGTAAAAATAGCTGGACTTAAAAAATTACAGTTCAAAGGAAAGGCAATTTGCTTTGATAGAGAAGAACATGCTCTAGACGCTGTCTTAAATGGTAAAATTAAACCTGGTCATGTTGTGATTATAAGATACGAGGGCCCAAAAGGAGGGCCAGGTATGAGAGAAATGCTATCTACCACTAGTGCCCTTTATGGACAAGATCTTGGCGAAGAGGTAGCTTTAATTACTGACGGAAGGTTCTCTGGAGGTACACGAGGTTTTTGTATCGGCCATGTAGGTCCAGAGGCTTATGATTGTGGACCTATAGCGTTAGTTGAAGATGGTGATGAAATAGAAATTGATGCAGAGAAAAATTTACTAAATTTGAATGTAGACGAAAAAACGTTATCCGATAGAAAAACTAAATGGGTTAATAAAGAACCAGAGTTTATGTCAGGTACTTTATGGAAATATATGAAAACTGTTGGACCTGCAAACCTAGGGGCAGTTACACACCCTGGTGGTAAATTAGAAAAAAAGACTTATTCAGATATTTAAATCTATAAGAATAGGGCAATGATCAGAGGGTCTATCCATATCACGGTATTCTTTTAATACTTTTAGTTTCATTATTTTACTTTTCAAAAATGGAGATAAAAGAAAGAAGTCTATTCTTATTCCTTCCTCTTTTCCAAATTTGTAAGTTTTATAATCAAAAAAAGTATAACTTTGTTTTTTTGGAGTAGTCTTAAACACATCAATTAGATCTAGATTTATTAATTTATAGAATTCTTTTCTGGACTCAGGTTGTGCTAGAGCATCATTTTTATATTTTTTAATATCATGAGCATCTTCATCATCTGGAATAACATTAAAATCTCCCATTAATAAAACTTCATATTCTTTTTTAAGTATTTCTATTTCTTTATAAAGTAATTTCATCCATTCAAGCTTATTTGTAAATTTGTCTGTATCTATAGGATTTCCATTAGGGAAATAACAATTGAGGATTGCTAAATTTTTATCTTTTATAATAACTGTATTGTTTCTCGCTTGTGTCATATTTAACCTTTTTAAGGGGTTTTCATTTAATACAATCTCACTTTTACAAGAAACACTTACCCCATTGTAGCTTTTTTGAGTTTCAGCCACTGTTTTCAATGAAAATTGATTAAAAAAATTTTCTACGTATTCTTTATCTAATATCTTCAGTTCTTGTAAGCAAAATATATCTGGAGCTTCTGTTTTTATTATTTTTTCTATAAGTGGTTCTCGAGCTCTTAAAGAATTTACATTCCAACTAATTATTTTCACAATTAAATACTAAATGATGTGCCACAGCCGCAAGAATTTTTAGCATTAGGATTTGAAATAGAGAAACTAGAGCCTATCAATTCATCTTTATAATCTAATTCAGACTCATTTATGAAAGTCATAGAATTTTTATCGATCAAAATTTGTAAATCTTTAAAATTAAATACATGATCTTTGGTTTCATTAATTACATTTTCACTTTTAAATACGTACTGGAATCCAGAACATCCACCACCTTTGACTCTGATTCTAAAATATTTCATATTTTGATCTTTTAGAACTTCTTGAATTTTATTTATAGCTTTATCTGTTATATTAATACTTCCCATATGTTCAGTAATTTATCAGCTTTACCAGAAAATTCAAAAGGAAGACTTTACGATGAAATAAATGATCATCGATCGCTTTACGAGAGAGATAGAGACAGAATTTATCATTCAACAGCCTTTAGAAAACTAAAAGATAAAACACAAGTATTTATGTTTGAAAAAGGTGATTATTATAGAAATAGACTAACACATACTCTTGAGGTATCTCAAATAGCAAGATCTATAAGTAGAAAATTGTCTTTAAATGAAGATCTCACTGAATGTATAGCACTATCTCATGATTTAGGTCATAGCCCTTTTGGTCATGTGGGCGAAGAAATAATTACTCAAGAATTAGATGCAAATTTTAACCATAATTATCAATCTTTTAGACAAATTACATTATTAGAAAAGAGATATATAAATTTTGATGGTTTAAATTTAACTTGGGAAACAATAGATGGTTTAATAAAGCATAATGGAAAAATACAAGAAACAAATAGAAACTACGACTTATCAAAAAATTTTAAATTTGATTTAAATAAGAATCCCTCATTAGAGGCTCAAATCGCATCCTTGTCTGATGATATAGCTTACATAGCTCATGATTTCGATGACGCTTTAAGATCAGGTATTCTGACAATATCAAGTTTAGCTGAAAATAAAGAACAATTTAATTTTATAGATTTTTCATACATTGCAAACTTAGATAAAAGTATTGCAAGAAATTACTTTTCAAGATCCATTATGAACTACTTAATTTTGGATCTTCTTAACGAAACTGAAAATACTCTTTCTAATAATTCACAAATACGATCAATTGAAGATGTTATAATAAACACAAATTTTTTGGTTAAGTTTAGTCCTCCAGTATTAGATAAAGTCAAATTTCTTAAAAATTTTCTATTCGAATTTTTTTACACATCTGATTTTGTATATAAAAATAGAACGCAAGCTGAAAAAATTTTAGTATCTATAATTAAATTATTAAATAATGATACCTCTATGCTTCCATCTAAATGGAAAAAAAAATTACAATATGATACAGATAAGCAACAAATAATAGTCGATTATGTATGTGGTATGACAGATCAGTATGCTATAAATTTCTATAAAAAATATGTTACATAAATTAAAAAAATCTCTTTTTGAAATATTAATTAAAATTGATAAGAACGTTAATATTAATTTTGAAGATGTTGAAGTTGAAACACTTTTTGACAAAAAAGGAGATTTTACAACTAATGCTGCTCTAAAATTTGCAAAAATATTTGGAAAAAATCCAAATCAATTAGCAGACATTATTTTAAAGGCTATTAATTTAAATAATTTTGAAAAAGTACAAATTGCTGGACCTGGCTTTATAAATTTTTTTCTTAAGGATGAAAGTTTTAATCCTCAATTATTCAATAACGAAAAAGAATTTAAAGAAAATGAAAAGGTAAATATCGAATTTGTATCTGCAAATCCAACAGGCCCATTACACCTAGCACATGGAAGAGGAGCAGTTGTTGGAGATATTTTATCTAATTTATTTGAGTATTTTGGACATCCTGTAACTCGTGAATATTATGTAAATAACACAGGTAATCAAATTAATGAATTTCTATCTTCAATACTTTATTCGATTTCACATACATATAATCTAAACCTTAATGAAAAACAATTTTACAAAGGTGATTACATTAATGATATAGCAAAGAACTGTTACGAAAAATTTAAACCATTATTTGATAATAAGCTAAGTTTCGATGAGAAAAACAATATAGTAAATTATGCTATAGAAAATCTTGTCAATCAGACGCTTCAAACACTTGGTACAGCAGGTATTAAATTCGATCAAATTTCATATGAAACAACCATTATGGACAAGGGTCATCTCCCATTAATTCTTGAAAAATTCAAGCAAAAAAATCTAACATACGAAGGTCAATTAAATGCTCCTAAGGATTTTACGGGCACTTTAAAGGATAATCAGTTAACAATATTTAAATCAACTCTTTTTGAAGATGATGAAGATAGAGCATTAACTAAAAACGATGGCACTCCCACTTATTTTGCAAATGATATTGCTTATCATGAAGATAAATTTCAAAGAGGATTTAATAAATTAATAAATATATGGGGCGCAGATCATTTAGGATATCTCAAAAGATTGTCATCAGCGATAACTTCTTTACACCCAAAAATTGATTTTTCAGTTGTTTTTTGTCAAATTGTCAATTTAAAACGAGATAATAAAATACAAAAACTATCAAAAAGAGAGGGTAACATTTTTGAACTTAAAAATTTAATAGATGAAATAGGAATTGATAATTTTAGATATTTTATGTCTTACAGAAAAAATGATACTCACATGGATTTAGACATAGATTTAATTAAGAGAGAGAATAAGGAAAATCCTATTTATTATATTCAGTATTCTTATGCTAGAACACAATCCATTTTAAATAAGGTAAATAAAGTTGTTGATACACCCGTTATAATTACTTCAGAATTAAAAAACTTATATAAAAAATTATTGGAGTGGGATAATGTAGTAAAATCTGCATATTTAAAAAAAGAAGTTCATTTAATAGCACACTACTTAGAGAGTTTGTCGTCATATTTCCATACATTATGGTCCTCTTCAAAAAATAAACCATCAGTAAAATTTTTAGATAATGAGAATAATATTTCCTCTAATCTAATTAAGTTATTACATAATTATCAAAATGTATTAGACGAAGGATTAAAAATTTTAGGCATAAAGCCTAAATTACAAATGTGAAAAATCTAAAAATAGTAATAATTATTTTTTTTTTAATACTGATTTTATTATTTTCCTATCTGTTTTTTGATAATTACTTGAAGTATATTTTTTTTGATAATTTTATAACTATTACTGCTGATGAATTTGATTTTATAAAATGAACTTTCCAATAATTATATCGATTAAAAGTATTTCTTTATCTAAACAAGAAAAAAATTTTATTTCGAAGATAAAACCTTTTGGGGTAATAATTTTTACAAGAAATATCAGTAATATTCCTCAAATATCAAAGTTAAATCAATCAATTAAATCATTAAGTAAAAATACATTAATATTTATTGATCAAGAGGGGGGCATTGTAAATAGATTTAAAAAATTTAAAGAATTTAATTTTTTAGATAATTTTGAGCTTTATAAAATTTATTTAAGATACCCTTCTTTATCAAAGCAGTTAGTTTTTTTGAAATCCTTCATAACATCTTATTATCTAAAAAAACTAAATTTTGATATTAACACTGTTCCAGTCCTAGATTTACCAATTAAAAATACAATCTTAATGATTAAAAAAAGAACTTTTGGACCAAATATTAATGTCAATATAATTTTGCAGAAAATATTATTGAATAATTTAAGTTACTTTGGACTAATTCCAATAATGAAACATATCCCAGGTCATGGTGTAACAAATAAAGACTCACATTTAACTTTGCCAATAACAAAATTAAGTAAATCTTCTCTTCAGGACCACATTAAAATATTTAAATATTTTAATAAAATACCTTTAGCAATGACTGCACATATTAAATATCTGTCGTGGGATAAAAATAACATCGCTACTTTTTCAAGTTATATTATTGATAATATCATTAGAAAAAAAATTGGGTTCAAAGGTTTAATTATATCTGATGATCTAGAAATGAATGCTAATATTTATAATATTAAGGATGCTATTAAGTTAGCTAACTTTTCTAAATTAGATGTTATTTTAGATTGTAGCTCTGATTTGGATAAATATAGTGAAATTGTAAATTCGTTTAATGTTTCAAATAATTATATAAATGTTTATAAATCCAATAAACTTCAGCAATATAAGAAAAAATTAGACTTTAAATCTATTAATATTAATCACTATCATGAATTGTATAATCAATTGTTAAAAATTAATGGATTCTAACCTAAATATAGATATTAAAGACTACAATGGACCTTTAGATGTTCTTTTAGAACTTGTTCATAAAAATAAATTTGATTTAAAAAATCTACCAATACTTAGTCTTTGTAACCAATATATTGCTTTTATTGTAGATTTAAAAAAGGTTAGCATAGAGATAGCATCAGAATATTTACTAATGGCTGCTATTATGGTCTTTTTAAAATCTAAATACCTAGTAAATAAAGACAAAGAAGAGGATGTTAAAAAAGTAACAAGATTTCTTACAAATCGATTAACGATATTAGAACTTGTAAATAAAAATAGTATTAAGTTATTCGAGCTTCCTAAATTCAAACAGGAATTCTTTCCAAATACACAAAAACATAAATTAAAAATTGAAAAAAACTTTGTAATTAAAGACAAGCTCATTGATCTTTTAAAAGCTTATGCAAATATTCATAAAAGAAATCAACAATATACTTTAAAGTTTAGCTCTACTAAATTATTTACGATCAAGGATGGTCAAAACGTAATTTCTAAGGAAATTCTATCTAACCAAGATTGGTTTACATTGAAGAGTTTACTACCTGATAATTTAAAATCGGATATTTTGAATAAATCATTTTTTTCTAGCACATTTAATGCCAGCCTTCACATGGCAAAAGAAGATAAAAATGAAGAAAAAAAAATAGTAATTAAGCAATCTTTGCCATTTTCTGATATATATTTAAAAAAAGATGAGTGAAACTTCACAAAAAATTGAAGCTTTAATATTTGCATCAAGTAAGCCAGTTTCAGAAAATGAAATTAAAAAAAGACTGGATATTCATGAGGATATTTCTGAAGTCATGTCTAATTTAGAGACTGCTTATCAACATAGAGGTATAAATTTAAAAAAAATATCAAATAAGTGGATTTTCTTAACAAATACAGAAGTCAGTGAGATCTTTCATGAAAAAAAAGAAATACAAAAGAGACTTTCAAAACAAGCAATAGAGACATTGGCTATAATTGTTTATCATCAACCTATAACAAAATCAGAAATTGAAAGCATTAGAGGAGTTGTGATAGGGCAAGGAATATTTGATCAATTAATGGAGTTTGGCTGGATAGCACCAGGAGGTCGAAAAGAAGTTCCAGGTAGACCTATTCTTTGGGGCACTACTGAAGATTTTCTTTTACATTTTGGTTTAGGCACATTAGATAATCTTCCTGGAATAGAGGAAATGAAAAACTCTGGAATATTGGATGAAAATTTTGCTTCAATGAATATCCAAGAGGTTTCAGATGATTTAAATAAGGATGAAGCCTTCATAGATGATGACGATCAAGCAGAAACTCTTGATGAGTTTTCAAAAAGTCAATTAACGCAAAATAATGATACTTGATGTGAGAGATCTTCACCATTCTTTCGGTGAGATAAATGCTATAAATAAACTTAGTTTTTCAATAGAGCATAATTCGATTGTTTCCATTTTGGGTCCCTCTGGCTGTGGAAAAACTACTTTAATTCGATTAATAGCTGGTTTGGAAGAAATTCAAAAGGGGCAAATATCTTTTGAGGGTAAATTAGTTGCAAATGAAAAATTTAATACCCCCCCAGAGCAAAGATCAATCTCTTACGTTTTTCAAGACTTTGCATTATTTCCTCATATGAACGTAAAAGAAAATATTAGTTTTGCAGCAAGCACTAAAGTAAATAAAAAACAGATTAGCAAGGTCAATAGCTGTTCAACCACGACTATTACTTTTAGATGAACCTTTTTCTGATTTAGATACTAATTTAAAAAAGGAAATTATTGATGACACGCTTCACTTAATAAATAGCTTGGACTCCTCTGCTATTGTTGTAACACACAATGCCGAAGAAGCTATGTTTCTCAGCAATGTTATTGTTGTTATGGAAAATGGAAGAATAGTTCAGATAGGAAAACCTCGTGAAATTTACTTTAATCCTTCTAATGTTTATGTTGCCTCTTTGTTTGGAGAGGTTAATATTTTTCAGACGAAAGTTCTAAATAATAAATGCGAAACCCCTTTAGGCCTACTAGATACAAAAAACTTTAAAGATAACCAACAAGTTAATGTAGTAGTTAGACCTGAGGCTATTAAATTGAATGTTGAAAAATCTCCTTTGACAAGTCCTAACTCTGGAGTTGTAGTTGACTCTAAATTTTTAGGAAATAGTGCTATAATTCATATGACAGTTAATGATAGAAATAATAATAAACATCACATTCATAG
>LUMQ01000073.1_pt1 | contig 33939 bp, 27 predicted proteins | sample 729621 | NCBI WGS metagenome assembly LUMQ01 (sample SAMN03860259, study PRJNA289734) | marine metagenome | biome: seawater column; feature: ocean; material: water; isolation source: Red Sea water column Station 12 - depth 25m | place: Saudi Arabia: Red Sea | collected 2011-10-15 | depth 25 m | reverse complement strand
CATCAAAACAATATTGCTTCAATGTATGAAGAGTTCTCAAAAGTTGCATCAAATAATGAAGATGCCTGGCTAGATCATCCATATTCAAAAAAAGAAATTTTAGAGACAAGCAAAAAAAATAAAATGCTTGCATATCCTTATAATAAACTCCATTGCACAAGCTGGAACGTTAACCAATCTGCTGCTTTAGTAATTTGTAGTGAGGAATTAGCGGATAAATTAGAAATAGATAACAAAAAAAGGGTTTATCCAATTTCGTCGTCTGAGAATAATCATATGATAGCTATTCAACAAAGGCCAAAACTCTATGAGTCGCTTGGAATGATCTATGCTGCAAAATCCATAAATAAGATGATGGAGGAGCTTGATATCATATTAGATGCATATGATTTATATAGCTGCTTCCCTGCTGCTGTAAAAATGTTTTCAAAATCTCTAGAACTTGGAAGCGAGATACCTAAGACAATAACAGGGTCTATGCCTTATGCAGGAGGTCCGCTCAATAGCTTTGTAATTCACTCAACTGTAAAAATGATTCAAAAAATTAGAGCCTTGGAAGCGAGGCATGGACTAGTAACTGGGGTATCAGGGATGATGACAAAGCAATCATTTTGCGTTTGGGGAAAAGAATATCAAAAGCAGTTTATTTTTGATGATGTAACTGAGAGAGCAAAGCTTGATGAAAATCCTGTTGCACTGTCGAATATCACAGAGGGCGAAGGTGAGATAATTGGTTATACTATAATTGCAGAAAGTGAACACGCGTCTAAAGCAGTTTTATACCTAGACGATGAAAAGAAGCACCGTAAAGTTGTTTCATCATTCGATAAGAACTTTATAAATTTATTAATGGAGGAAGAATGGGTAGGAAAGAAAGTAGAATTCATAGATGGGCAAGTCATTCCTTAGGAATAATATTTTTTGCCTTAAGCTCACAATACTTAATTTCGTCACCTATTGACCACCATCAAGAAAGATTCGAGGATGTAGCTCTCAAAATATGGGAATATGCCGAGCTTGGCTACTTAGAGGAAAAGAGTTCAAGCCTATTACAACAAGAGCTCAAAGATAGTGGCTTTACTATTCAATCTGGTGTTGCTGGAATACCAACTGCTTTTATTGCTGAATATAATAATGGTGGTCCGGTATTAGGAATTTTAGGAGAATTTGATGCTTTGCCAGGGCTATCTCAACAAAACGTTCCCTTCAAAACAGCTGAGGGTTTAAGTTCTGCAAATGGTCATGCGTGTGGTCATCATCTTTTTGGGGCTGCTTCAGCATGGGCAGTAGTTGCTATTAAAGATTGGCTTCAAGAATCTGGAACACCTGGGACTATTAGATTCTATGGAACTCCTGCTGAGGAAGGAGGATCTGGAAAGGTATACATTGCTAGAGATGGTTATTTTGATGATGTTGATATAGTTTTACATTGGCATCCAGCAAGTGGGAATTCAGCAGATGCACAATCAAGTAATTCAAATAAATCAGGGAAATTTACATTCAGCGGTATTTCTGCTCATGCAGCAAGTGCTCCTGAAAAAGGAAGGTCTGCGTTAGATGGCGTTGAAGCAATGAATATGATGGTAAATATGATGAGGGAACATGTTCCTCAAGAATCTAGAATTCATTATGTAATTACAAAAGGAGGTCTTGCTCCAAACGTTGTTCCAGATATAGCAGAAGTTTATTACTATGTTCGACATCCTAGGATGAATGTAGTTGATGAGCTTTTTCAGAGGGTTGTAAAGGCTGCTGAGGGAGCTGCTTTGGGAACAGAAACATCGATGTCTTATGAAGTAATGCATGGTAACTATGCAGTATTACCCAACGAAACCCTCCAAAAAATGATACATGAGAATCTTTCTGAATTGGGAGGAATAAGCTACAACAAAGAAGAGGAAAAATTTGCTGAGGAAATTTATCAAACTCTAGTTTCTCCTTCTTTAGAGCTTGGATCTCAAAACAAGATCAAAGAATATGCTGTTACTCACACCTATGGATCAACTGATGTCGGAGATTTAACGTGGCTGGTTCCAACAGGAGGTTTTAGGACTGCTACGTGGGTTCCAGGAACACCTGCGCATTCTTGGCAAGCAGTTGCATCTGGAGGAACTTCAATAGGATTGAAAGGTGCAAAGCTAGCTGCAGAAGTTTTAACGAATTCTGCTAAGGATATTTTTTTAGATCCCAGAATTATTGAAGACTCAAAAAAAGAATTAAAAATGAAGCAAGGTGAAGATTTCTCCTACTACCCTCTTCTGGGTGATAGAAGCCCTCCGTTGGAATATCGATTAAATAAGTAATTTGAGACATATTTTCTAAGATACATCTTATTTGATTTAAGCCCCGTTTTAAGTTATAAAATAAGGGATTTTTAAATAAATTAATGGGGGAAATATGAAGTTACTTAAACTTTTTTCAATTTTACTATTATTACCTATAACTTTTCTTTTTGCGCAAGACGAATCTGAGTCAGATGTTGAAGAAGTAGTTGTAGTTGGATCACAAATTAAAGGGGCTAAGATTACTGGCGCCCTGCCTGTTACTGTCATCACAGCTGATGATATTGAAAGCTTGGCTATCGAGTCAGGTGAGGAGCTATTTGCTGATTTGGCTGAGAATGGTGGTAATAACTTTAACCAAACTGATTTCAGTGGTGGATATAACGCCTCAAGAGGTGACGTTGGATCGCTGGATTTAAGAAATATTGGTACAGGAAATACTGTCACGCTTCTTAATGGAAGAAGATTAGTTCAATCACCAGGTTATGCAACTGAGTGGGTTGGCGGTAGTTATGTTCCAGTTTCATCAGTTAACTCAAACTTAATTCCTGTCTATGGTGCAGAGAGAGTAGAAATTCTTCGTGATGGTGCTTCTGCTATTTATGGTGCTGATGCTGTGGCAGGTGTAATTAATACAGTTTTAAAAGATGACTTTGATGGTCTCACTATGAGAGTTAGACAAAACTGGTATGACGGCTTTGATGCAAAAGATAACAAAGTTAGCATTCAGTGGGGTAAAACTATGAGTGATGGCTCTAACTTGTCAGTCTATTTTGATAGATATGATAGAGAGAGAATCAGAGGTATCGAAGATCCTAAATGGGCTGCGGGAGACCTAAGAGGTTTTCTTCCAAGTCCTGATAGTGACGATCCAAGAGGTGCTTTTAATGACACTACATGGAGAAACATGAGTACGAGTTCTGTATGGGCTGAGTTCTACGAAGGAAGTAATATTTTTAAAATATATGCTCCTGATGACTCAAACTGTACAAGCAATTCTTCAACTAATTTATATAATATTCCTGGTATCGATCATATGTGCCTCTATGATTCAAGTTCAATTAGAACTTATCAAAGACTAGCTTATGGAACTACTTATGACAAAAGAGGACCGTTACTAAGAAATAATCTTGTTATGTTCTATAACACAACACTGGATAACGGTGTTGAAGCTTATTCTGAATTAAGTTACTACAAATCTGATTCAAGCAAGCAGCTTTATGGAGGTGCTCCTCTTGGAATGGGTTCAAGCGCAAAAGGTGGTGGGAACACTCAACCAATCTTAGTTCCATCAACAAACTATTGGTTAAATCAACTGCAAAGACCAAATGGTGACCTTTTTGTTGATAAAGAAGGAGATGAATTATGGTTTAGACGTTTCAGATTTTCTACTCCAAGAAGCTGGGATTCAACCAGAGAAACATGGAGAGTTGTTCAAGGCTTCAGAGGTGAGTGGAATAGCTGGGACTGGGATTCAGGTATCGTTGTATCTAAAGCTACTTCTGAAATGGATAACCATGGAAGACAAAGTATGACTTTGCTCAATGCAGCTTTAGCAGACTCAACTCCAAATGCCTACAATCCATTTTGTGCTGGTATTGGTTGTAATGAAGAAGCTTTTACAGTTTCAATTTTCAGAAATAATACAACCGAGCTGTTCTCAGCTGATATCAAAATGACGAATGATTCAGTTTTTTCAATGCCTGCTGGAGATGTTGGAATGCTAGTTGGAGCAGAAGTTAGAAAGGAAACAATGGATGATGCAAGAGATCCAAGGATTAATGGAACTATTGTTTATTCAACTCCTCCTCAAGCTGCTAACCAAGCTACTTTCCCTTACATATCTGACATCGTAAATAGTAGTCCATCGCCTAACACCTATGGTGAAAGGGTTGTGTCTTCTCTATTTACTGAACTTCAAATACCTTTAGCTACTAATCTCGATTCTCAGTTAGCTGTTAGAGCAGAGAATTCAGATGACTACGGAAGTAATGTTGTTGGTAAATTTGCATTGGGGTGGGAACCTACTTCATGGGGTAAATTAAGAGCATCAACATCTACTTCATTTAGAGCTCCAAACCTTATTACTGTTAATGAAGGTCTTGTAGTTAGAAATAACTCCCAAGAAGATGCGCTATTAACCGCTGCTCTTGGTGAAGAGTATGACAGTGCATACTCTATACAAAGAGTAGCTCAAGGTAATGAAGATCTTGAAGCTGAAGAAGCAACTAACACATCAGTTGGTTTTGTTTTAACACCTGGAGATAATCTCGTTGTTACTGTTGATAAGTGGGAAATTGCTACTGAAAACACAATTGGTCTTTTCGGTGAGAGAAATCATATCTTGCTTGATACCTTAATCAGATCCCGTGGTGGAGCTAACGAGTGTGTTGGTAACCCAAATGTTATCAGGGGTGACTTTATTGAGGATAATGATCCAGAATCTGATACATATAATGCAAACTGGGATCCAAATCTTTGTAAGGCTGGTAATGTCATTAGAGTTAATGATACTTACCTAAACCTTGACAATAGAACTCTTAAAGGTACTGACTATGCAATTGAATATTCAGTTGATACTGATGCAGGTTCATTTAGTGCTAAGTTTATGAGAGTGCAATTTGATGAATTCTTGCAGGAAGCATCTGGCCCAATGGCAGAGCTAGTAGCAGCATCCGGACCTGGCGGTCCACTTGAAGGACTTATCTCAGTATCTGGTTTTGGTGACTTGCTAGGTACTTTTGATAAGAGAGCTTATCCTGAGGTAAAAGACTCAGTTAGGCTTGCATGGAAACATAAGCGTTTTGATGCATACCTTTCTGGAACAAAAGTAGGAAGCTTTGAAGAGCTTGGTGTTACAAACAATGCTAAGCGTTCAGATGGAACTTACGCATGTTCTGGAACTACAAGTTACTCAGGTGGAACTTGTGGTCAATACTGGACTGTTGAGTCTATGCTCACGTTAAATCTAACACTTGGATACAAATTCAAGAATGGTTTAAGAGTAAGAGGTCAAATTAGAAACCTTGAAGATCAAAGAGCACCTTTAGCTGATGAATACACATGGGGATTCGTCGGTGATGTGCATAGTGATTATGGTAGAAGTTACTCACTAGAGTTCTATCGAAAATTCTAATATCTCATTAATTTTAAAAGGGAGCTTTATGCTCCCTTTTTTTATCCTATAATTAATTTATGGCTTTAAGAAAAAGAGGTTTTTGGGTAGGAGTATTTCTTTTTTTTGCAATAATCTTCTTGCCCTCTCCTGCAGGTTTAACGGAAAGTGCTTGGTTAGTGGCAGCCGTTGCAATATTGATGGTCACATGGTGGGCAACAGAAGCAATACCTATTCCTGTTACTTCTTTATTGCCTTTAGCCCTCTTTCCAATTCTTGGAGTTACCTCAATAGAAACAGCCGCCCTTCCATATGCAAATAAAAACATATACCTCTTTTTAGGTGGTTTTTTAATTGCTCTATCAATTGAAAGATCTGGCCTTCATAAACGTCTTGCCTTGATTATGATAAAAAGACTTGGCTCTGATGGACCTAAGCTAATTGGTGGATTCATGCTTGTTTCTGCTTTAATTAGTATGTGGGTAATGAATACGTCAACAACTCTTATGCTTTTACCTATTGGCCTTGCAATATGTTCGGTTGTAGCAAAAACTGTCCCAAATATGTCTGAGAAAGATAAGAGTAATTTTGACAAAGCTCTTTTACTTTCTATTGCATATGCAGCTACCATCGGAGGGATGTCAACATTAGTAGGCACGGCTCCAAATATTGTTTTTAGCTCTTTTATGCAAGAAGTTTATGGTTTAGAAATTTCTATGCTTGATTGGATGAAGTTAGGTGTTCCAGTTTCAATTTGTATGCTTACATTAGCTTGGTTAATTCTTACAAAGGTTGTTTATCCTGTAAATTTTGCTTCGTCGGATGAAACAAAGAATACTCTTTCAAAAATGTTAACTGATATGGGTCCTATGTCTAAAGATGAGTTTAGAGTTGGAATTGTTTTCTTTATCGCAGCAAGTTTGTGGATGTTTAGAAGCCTAATTGATAACTACGTAATTGGTCTTACTGATGCTGGCATAGCAATTCTGGTAGCAATTGCTTTATTTATTATTCCTTCTAGTGGAAGAAATGGAGAATTACTCTCTTGGGAGCAATCAAGCAAGCTTCCATGGGGATTATTGCTCCTCTTTGGTGGTGGTTTATCGCTTGGTGTTCAGATTAACGATACTGGTCTTGGTCTTTGGATTGGTCAAAGCCTCGTAAGCCTAAAAACAGTCCCATTAATAATTCTTGTTATGGCTGTTGCTGCACTAATAATATTTTTGACAGAGGTTACTAGTAATGTTGCAACGACATCAACCTTCTTGCCAGTTTTTGGAGCAGTTGCAGTTGCTGTTGGAGTGGCGCCAGAAGTTTTAACTGTTCCTGTTGTGCTTGCAGCAAGTTGTGCGTTCATGTTGCCAGTAGCAACACCTCCAAATGCAATTGTTTATGGAGCTAACAAATTTAAAATCATTGATATGATGCGTGCAGGATTTTTTATTAACATTGCTGGTGTTTTTGTAGTAACGGTTTTTGCATATTACTTTGCGAAAGTTATTTTCTAATGAAGCTTCCAAAAATATTACTTTTTCTTTTACTTTTTCAGATTCATGATGCTCACCTAGATGCATACCTAGACTATAAATCACCCTTCCATCCAACAATTTCAGAGAATGGGATGGTGGTCTCTCAAAATCTTGAATCTTCAGAAATTGGAACAATGATTTTGGAGTCGGGGGGTAATGCAGTGGATGCTGCAGTAGCTGTTGGATTCTCATTAACCACAACTCTTCCAAGAGCAGGAAATATTGGTGGTGGCGGGTTTATGTTAGTTTATATAAAAGAAACCGAAGAATTATTTTCAATTGATTACAGAAGTAGATCTTCTTTAAATTCAAATTTAAAAGATTTATTTGGCTCTAAATCACCAGCTCAAATTCAAGATGATGACTATGATCTAACTAAATATGATTACAAAGCATCAGCTGTTCCTGGAACTGTATATGGTCTCTTAGAAGCTCACGAAAGATTTGGAGACTTGCCTCTTGAAAAAGTTTTACAGCCGGTTATAGATCAAGCAAGAAATGGAATTATTGTTTCCTATGACTTGCATAATGCAATTGGAAGCTCCTATCAGCTAAAGAAAGACCCAGAATCACGAAAGATTTATTTTCAAAACAATAAGCCAGTAGCTATTGGCTCTTTAATGAAAAGACCAGATTTAGCAAAAACTTTTGAAGCAATATCCAAAGAAGGTAAAGATGGATTTTATGATGGGTGGGTTGCTGAAAAAATTCAATCCTCTATGAAGGATAATGGCGGTTTTATAGATAGCAATGATCTAGAGCAATATAGCTCAAAGTTTAGAGATCCAATCGGAGTTAATTACCGTGGATATAGTGTATATACTCAAGGGCCTCCATCAGGAGGAGGAATAACATTTCTAACTGCTCTAAATGTACTGAGCTATTATAATCTTGGTAAATATAGAAAAGATTCATCTCTCACTTATCACCTTCTAGCTGAGGCATTAAGAAGAGGACATAATAATAGGTCTCATCATGTGGGAGATCCAGACTATTATGACGTACCTACTGAAGGGTTAATATCAAAAGGCAGAGCTAAATTATTAGCTAAGAATATTAGTTTTGATAAAGCATCAAAGGCATCTTCAATCCAAAAGTATAATCATATTGAGGAAAGCAAAGATACTACTCACTATTCTGTTATAGATCGGAATGGAAATGCTGTTTCAAATACATATACATTAGGATATTCATTTGGTTCAGGAGTTACTATTCCAGGAACAGGAATCTTGATGAATAATCAAATGAGAAATTTTGCATATAAGTATGGTGATAAAACATCTTCAAGCAGAGCTTCAAGCCCAGGGAATAGGTTTGAACCAGGTAAAAGACCAATGAGTACAATGCATCCTGTTATGGTGTTCAATAAAAAAGGTGAGTTGTCTTTGATTACTGGATCACCCGGAGGATCTCAAATACCTGCTGCAAATCTGAGAGTGGTAACGGGAGTAATAGATTTTGATTTGCATGTAGGTGATGCAACTATGCTCCCCAGAATACACAAAGATTGGCCTTATGCTGACCTTGATTTTGAATCGACTGTTAGTCAGGATAACTTAAATCTTTTAGACAGAATTGGTCATCAACTTGAGTTATCAGATACTATCGGCAGCACACAATCAATTCAGATCATTGATGGAATCAATTATGGTTTTGCTGATCTAAGAAGACCTAATGCGGGAGTTTCAATAGAAAAATCTAACTAATAAAGTCTATTGCTTTCTGTATCCTTTCTAATGACTTTTCTTTGCCAAATAGCTCTAAAGTTAACCCCAGAGAAGGCGAGACAGTAGAGCCAACAAGAGCTATTCTCATTGGTTGATTTACTTTAGGAATAGGAAGATTAAAATAATCTCGAACTTTTATTAATGCCATATCTAGTTCTGTTTCATTCCATTCAGTCAATTTTGAAAGTACTTCTAATGCGAAGGTAAGTGTTTCAAGGGATTCATTAAGAAACTTCTTAACGCCCTTCTCATCATAACCATCTAATTCAAAAAAGAATGGTCTTGTTGCATGAGCTATATCTTTTAAATTTGTTTTTGAAGTTCTCATTGCAAGAAGAATCTTCTTATAGTTTGGATAATCTTCATTGACGTCTTCGTTTTCCATGAACGGTTTAATTACTTCAAAAAAACTATTTTCATCTAGTTTTGCTAATTGCTGAGAACTAACCCAGTTAAATCTTTTTAGATCAAATACCGCTGCAGCTTTTTGAACATTTTCTAGCTTGAATGATTCGATCAATTCATCAATTGAAAAAATTTCATTTTCAGTTGACCAACCAAGCAATGCTAAGGCATTTATAATTGTTTCTTTTGTAAATCCCATTTCTTTATAAGCATTTAAGCTAGTTGCGGCATGCCTTTTTGAAAGCCTTTTTTTATCTTCACCTAGCACCAAAGGTAAGTGAGCATACTCAAGATCTGGATAGCCAAGCGCTTTCTGGATATGGATTTGTCTCGGTGTATTGCTAATATGATCCTCCCCTCGGATTACTGTGGTTACACCCTGATCGAAATCATCGACAACATTACAGAAATGGTATGTGGGAGTACCATCACTTCTCAATAGAATTAGATCATCTAATTCACTATTGTTGAAAGTTATCTCGCCACGTATTAAATCATTTACTACCGTTTCTCCTTCAAGTGGCGTTGCTAATCTAAGAACAGTTTTGTCTGATCTTTCAAGGCCAAGGTTTCTACTTCTTCCATCATACATTGGCTTTTTACCTTCGGCGGCTTGCTGTTCACGCATTTCTTCTAAATCTTCTGGGGAACAATCGCACCAATAGGCATTTCCAGAGTCAATGAGCTTATCAGCAGCTTTTTGATACATATCTGATCTTTCTGATTGTCTTATCGGTGTTTTATCGGGAGATATACCAAGCCATTCTAATCCAGATATTATGTCTTCTTCATATTCCTTCTTTGATCTTTCTCTGTCAGTATCCTCGACTCTTATTAAGAATAAACCACCAGATTGCTTTGAAAAAACATAATTAAATAAAGCAGTTCTAACTCCTCCTATATGCAGATTGCCTGTGGGGCTTGGAGCAAATCTAGTTACCTTCATTTAAGAATTCCATAATGTTTTCTTACCTGTCTTTTTCTCAATCTCTTCAAGTCTTTTAGAGTGCAAGAGTTGATCCTCTTCAGAAGTAATAATCTTAGTAATTTCGAAATCATTTGAAAAATCTCTTGTTTGTTTTTTATTTTCCTCCTGAAGATCAGCATCAAAGTTATTCGCAAAATTAATTTTACTTTGGCCGCCTGTAAGGTTTGAATAAACATCAGCTAATATGTTGGCATCGAGTAAAGCTCCATGATAGCTTCTATCATAGCCATTGATGTCAAAACGTTTTGAAAGTGCGTCGAGGGAATTCCTTTGTCCTGGAAACTTATTTCTTGCAATTGCAAGTGTATCTTTAACTTCACAAATCTCAGAAATTGATGGATAGGTTGACGATGCTATTTTAAATTCAGCATCTAAAAAACCAACATCAAAATCTGCGTTATGAATTACCAATGTTGAGCCATCAATAAATTCTAAAAGATCCTCTGCAATTTCAGAAAAAATAGGCTTATCTTTGAGATCTTCATTAGAAATACCATGAACTTCTTGTGCTTCTTTATCAATTTCTCTTTGTGGATTTACATATACATGAAATGTTTCAGCGGTTTTTTTTCTACCGTTCATTACAACTCCGCCTATTTCAATAATTCTATGCCCTTTTTCGACATCTAACCCGGTAGTTTCTGTATCAAGAACTATGTGTCTTTTTTCCATTTTAAAGTTCGTCTATACCTCTATTTGCGAGCATATCTGCGGTTTCATTGCCTGGATCACCAGAATGACCCTTAACCCAGTTCCATTTTATATTATGTTCATCTCTAAGTTCATCTAATTCTTTCCAAAGATCAATATTTTTTACTGGTTTCTTATTTGCACCTCTCCAACCTCTTTTTTTCCAGTTATGTATCCACTCTTCTATGCCCTGAAGAACATATTTTGAGTCTGTATAAAGAATGATTTCACAAGGTTCTTTAATTTCTTTTAAAGCCATAATGGCTGCTGTCAGCTCCATCTTATTATTGGTAGTAGAAATATCTCCTCCATAAAGCTGTTTGCTTGATTCACCATACTCAATATGCACTCCCCAACCTCCTGGTCCAGGATTGCCTCTGCAAGCCCCATCAGTGTAAATAATTACAGTTTTCATCTCGTTAGTTGTAAAATTTGCATGTGATTAATATTAAACCATTAAAGGCCTACACTGATAATTATATTTGGTTGCTTGAAACTAATGAAGAGGTTTCTGTTGTTGACCCAGGTGATGCGAAACCTGTTCTAGATTATTTAAGTAAAACCAATAAAAATTTAAGGGATATTTTTATAACCCATCACCATTTTGATCATACTGCTGGAGTCCCTGAATTAGAAAATATAATTTCTGGATCTATTTATGGACCTAAAAATAGTTACGAACTAATAAATGAAAAAGTCACTCAAGGAGATACTCTTTCTAGTTTGGGAATAAAATTTGAAATCATTGAGGTTCCAGGCCACACACTTGACCACATAGCTTTTTATAATGAGGAAAATGATATTCTCTTTTGCGGAGATACCTTGTTTGCTGGTGGATGTGGAAGAGTTTTTGAAGGTACATTTGATCAAATGTTTGAATCTCTTAATAAATTAAAGCAATTACCAGACAGCACACAAATCTATTGCGGTCATGAGTATACAAAGAGCAACCTACTGTTTTCAGTTGAAGTCGAACCAAAAAATAATGACCTAATAATGAGAAATACTGAAATTGACAACCTTCTTACAGAACATGGTTCCTCACTTCCCTCCTCCATTGGGCTAGAAAAAAAAACAAATCCTTTTTTAAGATGTGATGTGTTAAGTGATAATATGCATCTCATAAAAAAAATTGGATTAGATAATCCTTCGGAAAAAGAAATCTTCAAATATATTCGAGAATGGAAAGACTCAAAATAAGATATTTAGCTCTCATTCTACTTTTATCTGGCTGTCAAATTTTAGAAGTTACAAATGATGAATCCATTGAGTTGATTCCTGATCTCTCTGAACCAAAGAATGAAGAAACTATTGAGTCTAATCAATTAGTTGAGGTTGCTAATATTGAGCCATCCGTTCCAGAAATAATCAGTATTTGGGAAGTCTTAAAAAATGAAGCTGTAATCAAAGATTATGAAATCGATGATTTAACTCTTTATTACATGAATCAACATCTTAAAAATGTAGACCTTTTCGAAAACTATCTTGAAAATTCTTATTATTTCTTATACTACGTTATTGAAGAGCTCAAAAGGAATAACTTGCCTATTGAGCTTGCGTTTTTACCATTTATTGAAAGCAGTTATGATCCATTCTCTATATCTTCATCTGGAGCAGTTGGTTTGTGGCAAATAATGCCGAGAACAGCAGAATTACTTGGATTAAAAGAAAATTGGTGGGTTGAGGAGAGGCATGATCCCTATAAATCAACAGATGCTGCTATTAGATACATTGACTATCTATATAAAAGATTCAATCAAGATATTTATCTTGTTTTGGTTGCATATAATGCTGGTCCAACTTTTACTTCAAAGGCTATTCAAAGAACTTCAAGAAGGGCTTCGTCTCTTTCTTATAAGGACTTGCCGCTTTCGGCTCAAACCAGAAACTATATTCCAAAATTTTTAGCTTTAATTGAACTCATTAATAATAATGAAAAATATAATATTGATCTTCCAGATATTCCCTATTCAAAGGTAGTTGATAAAATTTCTTTTGAAGAGCAGATAGAAATCTTAAACTTTAGTGATTTTCTTAACCTAAAACCTGAGCTTCTTTATAAGCTTAATGCAGGTTATACAAAATGGGCCACTGACCCAAATATGGTAAGTACCTTTTATATTCCAGTTGAAAACAAAATTAACTATGAAACTAATGGGCAAGAATATGTTCAATCTCAAAAAATAAACTGGATTTCACATGATGTTTCAAGAGGTGAAAGTTTGTGGGTATTAGCAAAAAAATATAAAACAAAGATTGATATTATTAGGCAAGTAAATCAGCTCGAGTCAGATACATTGTCAATAAATCAAGTGTTGCTAATTCCTGTTGGGCAAGCATCTTCTAATATTCTTATCCCCTTTGAAGCCCATGTTGTTAGCGAAGGAGATACTCTCTGGAGTTTAGCGAGAAAGTTCGGTGTTTCTGAAAAAAAGATAATGGATATAAACAATCTTGATAATGGCTCAGTATTGAAAATTGGGCAAGTCCTTAACATAGGCAATAAAAATATCTATAGAAATATAGAGTCAAAGAAAAGAACAATACTCTATTCTGTCAAGCAAGGTGACAACTTATCAAAGATCTCTAAGCTTTTTAATGTATCTATTAAAACAATCAAGCAGGATAATGAGAATCTGGATATTATAAGGCCAGGCCAAATTTTAAAAATTACAATAAAAGCTTTCTAGTTATCTGAAGTCTTTGGATCAAGAGCATCTCTCAGGCCGTCGCCAAAGAAATTTAAAGCAAAGAGAGTTATGGTAAAAGTTAAGCCAGGATATATCAGTAGCCAATAATGCTCTTCCATTGATTCAACGCCATATCTTATTAGGGTGCCCCAACTACTCATTGGTGGCTGGATACCCAAACCGAGGAAACTTAAAAAAGCTTCTAATAACATTACTTGCGGTATTGTAAGTGTTGCATATACGGCTATTGGTCCAAGAATATTTGGAAGTATATGCCTTCTAAACATCGAAAAATTGCTGACTCCCATTACTTGAGCAGCCTGTACAAACTCTTGGTTTTTTAAACCAATTACTTGTGCTCTAACAATCCTTGCCATTGTCAGCCACTCAACAGCTCCGATGGCTGCAAATAGCAGCCATATATTTCTTCCAAAGATAACCATTAAAAGGATAATAAAAATAATAAATGGAAGCCCATATAGAACATCAACTATTCTCATCATTATTGAGTCAACTCTTCCACCAAAATAGCCGGCAACAATCCCCCAGCTGACTCCAATCACTAAAGCTACTCCCGTTGCAACAAAACCAACCAATAAAGAGATTCTAGCTCCGTATAAAAGCCTACTTAATAAATCTCTTCCAAGTACATCAGTGCCCAGCAAGTGCTCTGCAGAGGGCGGAGAAGCTCCAATATCTAAATTTTGATACGAATAAGAGTATGGAGCAATCCAAGGAGCAAAAATGGCAAGTATTATAAGCACAAGTATTGTGATGCCGCCGATCATAGCAGCCCTATTTTGAATAAGTCTTCTTATTGCATCTTGCCAAAGAGAAGAATTATTCATAAATTTTCTCTTGCTCTTGGGTTTAATAGAAGAACAGCTAAATCAGATAATAAGTTAAAAAATATTATCATCGCTGAGAAGAAAATTGTTGTTCCAAGAATCATTGTATAGTCTCTGTTGAAAGCAGCTTCAACATAGAATCTTCCTAATCCAGGTATTTGAAATATTGTTTCTACAACAAACGAGCCGCCAAGTAATCCCGCAATTGCAGGACCCATGAATGAAACAACTGGCAATAATCCTCCTTGCATAGCATGCCTCGTAACAATACTAAATTCACTCAGACCTTTTGCTCTTGCAGTTCTAATGAAATCTTGGCCTAGGACCTCTAGCATACCTCCTCGACTCAACCTAGCAATATATGCAGCGTACGCAAAGCCTAAGGTTATTGAGGGTAAGAGTTTATCTCCTGACAAGGTATCCCAACCAGAAACTGGTAGTACTTCAAGATTAATACCAAAAACTAAAACTAGTATTGGGCCCATTAAAAATGTGGGGACACATATTCCTAGCATCGCAATTGCCATTGGGAAGTAATCTAAAAAAGTATTTCTTTTTAGAGCAGCTAGAACACCAGAAAATATACCAAGTGCAACTGCAATCATTAAGGCATAGAATGCCAACTCGAAGGTTATGGGAAGCCCTGTATAAATCATTTCAGATACAGATCTTCCAGGATATCTAAAAGAAGGACCAAAATCTCCAACGACAACTCCTGACATATAATCAAAGTATTGTTCGTGAAGAGGTGCATCGAGGTTATACGCTGCATTTAAGTTCTTCATTACTTGAGGTGAAACAACTTTATCGGCATCGAAAGGTCCACCCGGAGCCAATCTAATAAAAAAGAATGTAAGGCTAGCAACTACAATTAAAACAGGAATTGCTATTAATACCCTTCTTATTAAAACATTAAGCATTAATTTTTTAGTCTCGCTCTAGATAAAGTGTTTTCGGGTGATGATGATCTAGATAATTTGGATAGTATCCTTTTACATCAGGAGAAAGCTGATATGAACGAACATAAGTATAAACTGGAATTATTGGCAATTCATCAATAAGTATTTTTTCTGCCTCACCTAGAAGCCTATATCTCTCCTCTTGATCTGTAGTTGCATTAGCTTTTCCAACTAACTCATCAAACTCTTGGTTGCTCCACCCAGTTCTATTATTCCCTCTACCGGTTCTCATAATATCTAAGAAGGTATTTGGATCCTCATAATCACCAATCCATCCAGCTCTTGAAATTTGATAATCCATTGCGTTTTGTCTGCTCAAATAAACTTTCCAATCCATATTCTCTAGCTCTACACTGATCCCCAAGTTTTGCTGCCACATTTGCTGGATTGTTAAAGCTATTTTTCTATGATCTTCAGATGTGTTGTAGAGGATTTGAAGAACTGGAAAATCTTCTGTACTTTCAAAGCCGGCCTCTGCAAGAAGTTGTCGAGCAAGCTCAGGATCATATGGGATTTCAGTATCTGGATTGTATCCAGCTGCTCCTGGAGGCGTAAAAGAGTATGCAGGGATTTGTCCACACTGGGTGACCTTTTCAGTTAGTTTTTCTCTATCAATTGCATAAGTTAAAGCTTTTCTTACTTTGACATTATCAAGCGGCTTAACATTCACATTAGCTCGGTAATAATAAGTTCCCATATAAGGATCAATTCTAAGGTTAGGATTACCTTCTTCTCTCCAAACACCGCACTTCTGAGAAGGAACGGTTGATGTTAAATGAAGTTGCCCGGCTCTAAACATTCTTTCTTCAGTATTGATATCTGAAACAGGATAAAAATGCATCTGATTTAGCTTTACCTTGTCAGCATCCCAATATAGAGGATTCTTTTCAACAATAATTTTTTTATTTAACTCCCATGACTTAAGATTCATTGGTCCATTACAAACAAAGTTACCTGGTCTAGTCCATAAACCTTGCCTGTCATCAATTTCACCAAACTCCAAGACCGTCTCCTTGTGAACTGGCCATGTTGAATAGTGACTGAGAAGCCCAAGAAAAAATGGGGTCGGATTATTTAATTTCACCTCAAGGGTTTTATCATCTATAGCTTTTACTCCAACCTCAGAAAAATCTGTAATGACACCTGTATTGAAGTCCTCAGCACCTTCCACATAGTAAAGCATATCTGGATATTGAGAACCAAGGCTGGGGGTAAGGACTCTCATCCATGACCAAACCATGTCATCTGCAACAAAGTCATCACCATTCGACCATTTAGCATCCTTCCTTATATTGAAAATATAGGTTTTACCATCCTCACTTATTTCCCAACTCTCCGCCATTCCAGGTAGATTTGCCCCACCCTCAGGATTTGAAATCGTTAGACCTTCACACATAGTTATGAGAAGGTGATGTTCAGGCACTCCTGTGACAACATGCGGATCAAGACCTTGAGGTTCAGATCCATTACCAATATGCATTACTTGATCAATTAACCCTTGATCAACGGGAGAAACTGATGAGCCGCAACCATATAAAATGGCAACCAAAAATATAGATGTTATTTTTTTCATATTTATTTAAATGTTTAAGTTTTTAATATTATCTCTTATTTCCTTATTTATCTCTTTTTCAAGAATTAAATTAAGTTTTACAAGCGATGTACTTGAAGAAAAGTCCTCATATTCAGACATTATTGTATTAATAAAATCTTCAGACGGTTCACTTATTTTTTTCACTTTAAAAATGTATATATCTGAATTGAAAGTTTTCTGAGTATTTACAGAGTTAACTTTAGACGAAAAAATATTATTGAGAACATCCGGTGGGAAAAGTGTTGATCCTCTTTTTACTGAAATGAAGCTATCTTTTAGAACACTGTTATTTTCTAAAACATATGATTCATCATCCATTGCAATAATAAGACTTCTCTCAAGATCCATGATTTCAATATTAGCTTGATCCTCTCTCAGACGATCAAACACCTCATCTGTTACGTTATCAAAAGGAAGCACTGAAGGCTCTATAACCTCAGATACAGATGCAACTATCACTTCATTATCAAGCTCAAGTATTTCTGCAAAGTCGCTTGAAAAATCAATGCCATATAGAAAATCTTTGACCCTAATGCTGTCGTAATTACTGAAATCATTATATCCAGTTGGATTAGTAACTATGATTTCTTGGTTTACAGCATCTGCGATTGCTTCAACAGACGAACCATTCAATAAAAGATCTTCTATTTCATCTCTTAGATCCAGCATTAAAGCATATGATTCAGCCTCAATCAGCTCATCAATAAATTGGCCTCCCATGATCTCTTTTGTCTTTGGAGTTTCTTTATTTTCTTCAGTGAATTTGATGATATGAAATGACTCATCAAGCTCAATTATCTCTGAGGTCTCATTGACAACCATTGAGTCTAAAGCTTCTTCAAATTCAGGTGGAAAACTATCACCACTTGAAAACCCTAAATCTCCTTCAAAATCGGCGGAAATTAAGTCTTCGCTAAATTGAGATGCAGCTTCTTCAAATGTTAAGTCAATTCCTAGCTTGCTTTGAATTGATAAAAGAGCTTCGAATGCGTCTTCTCTAGAATCATAATTTAAGACATCTATCATTATATGAGAGACTCTTCTTTCAGCAGTAGCATTTATTCTATTAAGATAGTCCTGATATTCAGCATCTATAAAACCATCTGGAACCTCAACAGAATCTCTAAATTGATCTTGATTTACAGATAATATATTAAATGATCTCTTTTCCTCATCCATGAAAAGCAATTTATTTTCTTCATAAAAATTGACTGCGCTCTCTAATGTTGGATTTATGTTGCTCTTCAATGAATTAAAATCTATTTTAAAGAAATCAATATCTCTCTCTTGCTCGATTAGCTTTATCTGTTTTTTTAATTCTGATTCAATTTGGAAACTTGAATCAGATACCGCTGATAAAAAATCATTCACAAGTGAAGTATTTTGAACATTCTCAATATATTCATTTGGAAGTATGCCGTTAGCTCTTATAGTTGCTTCAAAAATATCTTGATTAAATCTTCCATCTGTCTGGAAGGATGGTTCAGACATTATTAGTCTTTTAGCCTCTTCTTCAGAGTTAACTAGTTCCATCTGTTGCGCTTGATAGAGAAGAGACTTTTGGCTAATAATCTCATTTCTTACTAGACTATTTAATAGCCCCTCTTCTAATGTATCAACATTGAATTCTTCACCATAAATTTGTTGTAATCTAGAAGTAACCGTATTTATAGCGATATTTACATCAAGAGCTGAAACTGTAAGTCCATTAACCTTTCCATAATTTGTAAAAACAGTGCCAAATGAGCTTGAGCCAAAAAAGACAAAGGGTATAGCAAGAAGAATGCCAATAATAGCAAGTCTTCTTCCTGATAAAAATGATCTTAGTGCATCCATAAACGTGGTTATTATAATAAAAAAAAGGGTGCATAATAAGCACCCTTATTGATTTTTAAAGACTTATTAGCCGTGCTTGACTTTGTCCTTAAGAGCTTTACCAGCTTTGAAACCAGGAACTTTTGATGCAGCAATCTGCATTGTAGCTCCAGTTTGAGGGTTTCTACCCATTCTAGCTGCTCTGTGTCTTACTGAAAATGTTCCAAATCCAACTAAAGAAACAGAATCACCGTTTCCAAGTGCATCTCCAACTGAACCAAGAACTGCATCTACCGCTCTCCCTGCTTCTGCTTTTGACATATCTGCTCTTCCAGCAACTGCATCTACTAAATCTGATTTATTCATTTGATCTCCTCTAAATTGAAAAATTTACTCTTCTATGAAAAGCCAGAAACCCTAAAAAGTCAAGTATTTAAAGGGTTTTTTTAGTAATTGAGGATTAATGTTTGCTAACAGTTTTTGTCGATTTTTTTGATTTAGATTTAAAGCTTGAAGATTTGTTAATTGCTTTTGGCTGCGACTCAAGTGAATGCAATATTACTTCATCAATCCATTCGACAGGAATTATTTCAAGTTTGTCAGTTATTACGTCAGGAATTTCTTTTAAATCCGCTTTATTGTCTAAAGGTATGATCACTTTTTTTATGCCGCCACGCTTCGCTGCAAGTAATTTTTCTTTTAAACCGCCAATTTTTAAGACCTGACCTCTCAAAGTTATTTCACCAGTCATGGCGACATCTGATCTTACTGGAATTTCTGTAAAAGCAGATATCAGTGCAGTTGTCATACCAACTCCAGCACTAGGTCCATCTTTTGGAGTAGCGCCCTCAGGAACATGTATATGTGTATCGAACTTTTCATAAAAGTCTTTCTTGATACCCAGCGAGTCTGATCTTGATCTTACGACCGTTAAAGCAGCTTGGATTGATTCCTGCATTACTTCGCCTAGTGAGCCAGTTTTAATTGTTTTACCTTTACCAGAGACTTTTGATGCTTCAATGGTAAGAAGTTCGCCACCAACCTCAGTCCAAGCTAGTCCACAAACTTGTCCAATAGTATTTGAAGACTCAGCCTCGCCAAACTTGAATTTTCTGACTCCAGAATATTTTTCTAAGTTTTTAGAATCTATTTTTGTTGCTGTTTTCTTTTTAGATAGCAGTCTTTCTTTAACAACCTTTCTTAAAATCTTTGAGATTTGCCTTTCAAGGCCTCTGACACCAGCTTCTCGTGTGTAATACCTTATTAGATCTAAAAGGACATTTTTATTTAAATTCAATTCTTTATCTTCAAGCCCATTTCTTTCAAGCTGTTTAGGAAGAAGATAGTTCTGAGCAATTTGCAACTTTTCATCTTCAATGTATCCAGGAATCCTAATAATTTCCATTCTATCTAAAAGCGGTCCTGGAATATTTAAACTGTTAGCCGTACATACAAACATCACTTCTGATAGATCATAATCTACTTCGAGATAATGATCGCTGAAGGATGTATTCTGCTCGGGATCTAAAACCTCCAATAATGCAGAGGCTGGATCTCCTCTATGATCCATACCAATTTTATCTACTTCATCCAATAAGAATAGAGGATTTTTAACGCCAACTTTTGTTAGTTTTTGGATTATTTTTCCTGGCATAGAACCAATATATGTTCTTCTATGGCCTCTTATTTCAGCTTCGTCTCTTACCCCACCAAGAGACATTCTTATAAACTTCCTGTTAGTAGCTCTTGCTATTGACTCTCCAAGAGATGTTTTACCTACGCCAGGAGGTCCTACAAGGCATAAAACTGGGGCTTTAAGATTTTTCACTCTTTTTTGAACTGCAAGGTACTCTAAAATTCTATCTTTTACCTCTTCAAGACCGTAATGATCATCATTAAGGGTTTCTAGAGCAGCCTTGATATCTGATTTAACTTTTCCTCTTTTTTTCCATGGAACGTCAATTAAACACTCAAGATATGAGCGAACTACCGAAGCCTCGGCAGAAGTTGGAGACATCATTTTAAATTTTGAGAACTCACTCTTAGCTTTTTTCATTGCTTCTTTCGACATCCCAGAATCTTCAATTTTATTTTTTAATACCTCAAACTCATCTCCCTCTTCTCCCATCTCACCAAGCTCTTTTTGGGCAGCTTTAATCTTTTCATTTAGATAGTATTCTCTCTGAGATTTTTCCATCTGCTTCTTAACTCTTGACCTTATTCTCTTTTCAACATCTATAACATCAAGTTGAGACTCTATAAATGTAAGAATACTTTCTGATCTTTTTTGAAGATCAAAGATTTCTAAAATTTCTTGTTTCTGAGAAGTATCAATATTTAAGTGATTTACTATGTTATCAATGAGCTTTGAAAGATCATCTATGGCGTCAATTGTAGATAAAATCTCAGGGGGAATTTTTTTTGTAGATGAAACATAATCATTGAACTTTGTTTTGATAAATCTTACAAGATTCATTGAATCGGAAACTTTGATAATATCATCATCAATTTCTGTCACTGCTGCTTTAGTTAAACCTTTTGATTCAGAGATCTTATCGATTTTGCATCTCTTGGCCCCTTCAACTAAAACTTTCATTGTGCCATCAGGCAGTTTGATGAGTTGGAGTAAGTTACTTACAGTTCCAAAGTGATATATATCTTTAAAAGTTGGGTCTTCATTTGAAGCATCTTTTTGAGCAACTAAAACAAGCTTCTTGTCAGATGCCATGGCCGAATTTAAAGCTTCAATGGATTTTGATCTTCCAACAAATAATGTTGTAACAATTCCAGGAAAGACAACAACATCTCTTAATGGAATTATTGGATAATCTTTTGTGACTTTAACCATTATGTATATTTAAGGACTAATTAATAATTATCAATTAGCTTGCAGAGGATTTCTTTTTTGGTGTTTTAAAGACTTTTATGGGCTCTGAGCCATTATCAGCAGAGTTCTCATCGATGATAACTTTTTCTAAGTCTTCGTTGGGTAACTCAAACATTACATCCATGAGAATATCTTCAAGTATAGACCTTAAGCCTCTGGCTCCAGTTTTTCTAGCAATAGCTCTTTTTGCAATGCTTTTTAAGGCTTCTTCTCTAAAGCTGAGATCTACTGAATCTATTTCAAATAAATATTTATATTGATTTACTAGCGCATTTTTAGGTTCTTGAAGAATTCTAACAAGGGCATCTTCATCTAATTCATGCAGAGTGCTAATAACAGGAAGTCTTCCTACAAATTCAGGAATTAATCCAAATTTTACTAAATCCTCAGGTTCAACATTATCAATATTCATTTTAACTACTTCTTTATCATTAGCAGCATTTACTTCAGCGGAAAATCCAATTCCAGTTTTATCAGTTCTATCCCTAATAACTTTATCAAGACCAGAAAAAGCTCCACCACAAATAAATAGAATATTTGATGTATCAACTTGAATAAATTCTTGCTGCGGATGCTTTCTCCCTCCCTGAGGTGGAATTGAAGCAATTGTACCTTCAATAAGCTTTAATAGAGCTTGCTGCACTCCTTCACCTGAAACATCTCTTGTGATGGAAGGATTATCAGTTTTACGAGCAATCTTATCTATTTCATCGATATAAACAATACCAAGCTGAGCTCTCTCAGGGTCATAGTCACATTTTTGAAGAAGCTTTTGGATAATATTTTCAACATCCTCTCCAACATAACCAGCCTCTGTTAGGGTTGTAGCATCAGCAATCGTGAAAGGTACATTTAATATTTTTGCGAGTGTTTGAGCTAAAAGAGTTTTTCCACTTCCTGTTGGTCCCAATAAAAGTACATTACTTTTTTGAAGTTCAACATCATCTGCTTTTGAATTTTTTAATCTTTTGTAATGATTATAAACAGCAACTGAAAGAACTTTCTTTGCTTTATCCTGACCGATGACATAATCATCAAGTTTTTGATATATCTCTAATGGTGATAGAAGAGTATGCTCGCTATCAGACTCCTCATGCTTTACTTCTTCTTCTATTATGTCATTACATAAATCAACACATTCGTTGCAAATGTAGACACTAGGACCAGCAATTAGCTTTTTTACTTCATCTTGATTCTTTCCGCAAAAGGAACAATGAAGTTTTTTTTGATCTTTAGTATCAGTCATTAGCTTCTTTCTTCTAATATATCGTCAATGATTCCATATTTTTTTGCTTCCTCAGCATTAAGGAAGTTGTCTCTATCAGTATCTTTTTCAACTGTCTTTAAATTCTTTCCGGTATGCTTTGATAATATTTCGTTAACTTTTTTCTTCATTAGCAATATCTCTTGAGCATGAATCTCAATATCTGAAGCTTGACCTTGGAAACCTCCGAGTGGTTGATGGATCATTATTCTTGAATTAGGTAAAGCAAATCGCTTCCCCTTTTCACCACCAGCAAGAAGCAATGCACCCATTGAGGCAGCTTGACCAATACATAAAGTAGATATAGACGGAGATACAAACTGCATCGTGTCATAAATTGCTAAACCAGATGATATGACGCCGCCTGGTGAGTTAATATAAATGCTAATATCTTTCTTGGGATTTTCTGATTCTAGAAATAATAATTGAGCAACTACAAGATTTGAGACTTGATCATTTATAGGTCCGGTTAGGAAAATAACTCGCTCTTTTAATAGCCTTGAATATATATCAAAAGCACGTTCACCTCTGGCAGTTTGCTCAACTACCATAGGTATTAAAGTTGAATTATGTTCTTCCATTAGTATTTCGATAAATCCTTAAAATTAATAACCTTATCTTTTGATTTAAGATCATTATCTAATTTTTCAACCAACTGATTCTCAAGAACTATCATTCTATATTGATCCAACTGATTAGGTTGATTATATACCCAAGTCTCAAATTGTTTAGGATCTTTATATCTTTTTGCCTCTTCCTCTATGAATTCTTTAAGATCATCTTGATTCACTTTTAAATCATAGTGATTTAATAAAGCAGTAAATAAAAGATCTAGTTTTACTCTCTTTTCAGCATTTTCTTTAAAAGTATCTAAAGGAAAAAGGTCATTATCACTCTCCTCTTCAGGATTTCTTCCTATTCTGGAAAGTGCTTCTTTTCTCATTAGCTCTGATTGCTCTTTGATAGTGCATTGAGGTGCAGAAAATTTGTTAATTTTTAGAAGAAGCTCATACATAGAATCTTTAGTTAGAGCTTTTTCTTGAGTTACAGATTCGTTCTCCATTCTCTTTTTAATTTCATCACGAAATTCTTTTTCGTTCTTCACTTCCATAGCAAGCTTCTCATAGAGATCCTTATTTATTTTTGATGGGACGTTTTCTTGGACTTCTTTTAAATTTATTTTGAAGACTGCCTCTTTCCCTGCTAAATCCTTTTTAAAATAGTCATCAGGAAAGTTTGTCTTAATTTCAAAATCAGAATTAATCTTTTTATTGATTAGTTGATCTTCAAAGCCTGGAATCATAGATTTAGAACCAATAACTAACTTAAAGTCTTTTGCTGTATTTCCATCGAAGGGCTCACCTTCAATAGTGCCCTCAAAATCAATAATTACTTGGTCATTTTCAGCTGAATTTCTCTCAACTTTTTCCCAATCACCGTACCTCTCTAAGATATCCTGGATAGCGTGATCGATATCTTCATCGAGAATATTAATTTTATGTTTTTCAAAAGTTTTCCAACTACTCACTTTTGGGTTTATGTCTGGAAAAACTTCAAATACAGCATTGTATTTAATGCCTTTATCAGGATTATCCTCGACCATTGAGATAGTTGGAGTATTCGCAGGCCTTATCTTTTTTTCAGCAATTTCTTTTGGGTATGAATCTTGAATAAGATCATTTAAGACCTCTGCATGTACTGATCCTCCATATCTTTGCTCAATAACATCATTAGGGACTTTGCCCTTCCTAAATCCATCAAGTTTTACATTTTTTTTAAGGTTTGAAATCTTTTCATTGAATTTTGATTGATATAAATCTTTTTCAATTGAAACTGTAAGACTTCTTTCCAGGTCTTTAAGTTTTTTTAAACTGCTTGTCATTTTTAATCCCTTATTAGTGGGGCGAGCGATGGGGTTCGAACCCACGGCCTCCGGAGCCACAATCCAGCGCTCTAACCAACTGAGCTACGCCCGCCGCGAACTAAGTATTATAATGATACATTGATAAAAAAATAGTAAAATTTGTTTGGGAGGATAAATTAAATGGCCAATAATGGTTCAAATTATTCATTTTGGGAAAGCACACAATCAATTCTTGATGAGTCCCTCTCCTATACTAAAATCCCCTCTAACCTAGCTGATCAAATTAAAACTTGTAACTCTACCTATACAGTAAGGTTTGGTGTGCAGTTAGGAAAAAAAATTCATAATTTTGTTGGGTGGAGATCGGTCCACTCAGACCATATCATGCCAGCAAAGGGAGGAATTAGATACTCAATAGATGCTAACCAGGATGAGGTTGAATCTATGGCAGCGTTGATGTCTACTTCTGAAAGAGAAATGGCATGGATTGCAGACGAATATCAAAAGTTACATCCCAATGATATTAACGGCAAAGCATGTGTTACAGGGAAGCCTCTTCATAAAAAGGGAATTGCTGGGAGAAATGAAGCAACTGGAAGAGGAGTTCAATTTGGTCTTCGCGAGTTTTTTGAAGATAAAAAGCTTCTTGATACAAAAAAAATTGAAACTGGTCTTGAGGGGAAGACAGTTATTGTCCAAGGTCTTGGTAAGGTTGGATATCATGCTGCGAAATGTCTTTCAGAAGATGATGGATGTAAAATAATTTCAATTGTTGAAAAAAGTGGCTCCCTTTTCAATGAAGAAGGTCTTCCAGTAAAAAAAGTTAAGAAATGGCTTGATGAAGGTAAAACTCTAAAAAGATGTCCCTATGGAAAGTTTTTTAGCGACTCGGCAAAGGAGCTTGAAAGGGAGTGTGACATTTTAATTCCAGCAGCTATTGAAAATGTTATTAATCAAAAAAATGCTAAAAATATTAAAGCTAAAGTAGTAGCTGAAGCAGCAAACGGGCCAGTTACATACAAAGGCGACAAGATTTTAAATAAAAATGGGGTTTTAGTTATTCCTGATGTATATCTTAATGCAGGAGGAGTAGTTGTAAGTTATTTTGAGTGGGTAAGAAATATTTCTCAAATGAGATTTGGCAGACTTGAGAAAAGAAGAGATGAGGCGCAAATTGATCAATTTATAAAAGTTGTTGAAAAAATGACTAATCAAAAGATGTCTAAAGTAGATAAATTAAAGCTATTTGATGGAGTTGATGAAATTGATCTTATTAGATCAGGACTTAATGACATGATGGTAGATGCTTATCAAAATATCAGAGGGCAGATGCTTAGAAGTAAATTGCCAAATTTAAAAATAGCTTCTTTTAAACTTGCTCTGGAAAAGATAGCTGGAGCTTACGATACTATTGCTCTCTAGGCCAATAATTACTTATAAATATTATGTTGATGGAAAGTAGACAGGCTTTGCTCCTAATTCCCACTCATCATACTTAAACATTATTTTTTTAAACTCTTCTGAATCTAAATAATTGTTTAAAATCTTTTTAATTCTGCTTATCTCTTCAAGCGAATCAAACCATTCAGGATTTGCAATTCTGAACTGACGAATAAAAGGTAAAATTGAGATATCCAGTTTGTTTAAATTTTCTCCAAAGATCCATTTATCATTTGAAGCTGTGGCCTCAAGGTCAACTAATATCTTTAAACACTCAGCTTTGTGAAAATCCGAATCTGTATTCTCATATCTTGTTACATATTTATATCTGTCTAAGTGATATTTAAACTCATCATCAAACTTTTTAATTAATGATTCTGTTAAATCTATTTGATCTGATTCCAAATTGTCATTAAAAATATTACTCTGTTCTATAACCCAATTTACAATATCGTAGCTTTCATCAATAACTTTATCTTCCAAAATAAGGATTGGAACAGTACCTTTTGGTGATACCTCCAACATCTGTTCTGGTTTATTGCTCAACCTGATTTCTCTGATTTCACATTTGATTTCAGCCAGATGTAAAGCCATTCTTGCTCTCATAGCATAAGGACATCTTTTAAATGAGTATAGAATTGGATAACTCATATGGTTAATTGAAAACTTCTTCTTTTGGTCCAATATGCTTCTGATTTCTTTGTTTTGCTAGGTCAACTTGCTTTTGTCTACTCATATATCTAGATTTTTGCTCTTCTGTAGTTTGGTCATAGCAATTTGGGCATGAAACTCCTCGAATATATTTTTGAGACGTTTTGTCTTTTTCGGTTATGGGCATCCTACACCCATGACACATATCATAATCCCCAACAGATAAATCATGTTTAACTGAGACTCTGTCATCAAAAACAAAACATTCTCCATTCCAAAGAGATTTTTCTTTCGAAACTGATTCAAAATATTTTAAGATGCCGCCTTTAAGATGATAAACCTTCTTAAATCCTTCATTTTTCATTAATGATGAAGCCTTTTCGCATCTAATACCTCCGGTGCAAAACATGGCAACTTTTTTATTGTTTTTATCCTCATTAGTGAAATTCTGATTTTTTAACCATTTTGGGAAGTCTCTAAATTTTTGGGTCTTTGGATTAATCGAATCTTTAAATGAACCTATGGAATATTCATAATCATTTCTGGTATCAATAAGAAGAATGTTTTCTTGTTCTAAAAGGGAATTCCAGTCTTCAGGGTTAACATACTCACCTACACTTTTTGTAGGATCTATAGATTTATCACCAATTGTAACTATTTCCTGCTTTAATTTTATTTTTAACCTTATAAAAGGATTCTTTTTGGAGTCTGAAAATTTTATATCTAAATCATTAAAGCCCTTGAGATTTTTTAGATACATTAAGGCTTTATTGAGATTTTTTTCATTTTTAGCAGCTATTGTCCCATTAATGCCCTCACTTCCTACCAAGATTGTTCCATAGATAGAAAGCTTTTTTAGAATCTTCTTTAAAGAAATCTGAACTTCTAAAGGATTATCAATTTCAGAGAACTTATATAAGGCTGCTACTTTAAACATGATCAAATTAAAGCAAAAAATGGCGCGCCTGGGAAGATTCGAACTCCCGACCCACTGCTTAGAAGGCAGTTGCTCTATCCAGCTGAGCTACAGGCGCTTGGTCGGGGTAGTAGGATTTGAACCTACGACCACTCGCTCCCAAAGCGAGTGCGCTACCAGACTGCGCTATACCCCGGTGAAATGAATCTTAAAGTTTTAGAGATAAATAATCAATCTTCATTGGAATAATTATTTTAAGATGAGAAAATATCGAAATGGCGGCACAAATACTTGATGGAAAGAAACTCGCAAGTGACTCTGAAAAAGAGATCTTGGAATCTGTGTCAGTCTTAAAGGAAAAAGGAATAATTCCAACCTTGGCCACTATTCTTGTGGGCGACGATCCAGCATCTGAAACATATGTAAGAATGAAACAAGAAACTTGCAAAAGAGTTGGTATGGAATCATTAGCTATTAATTTACCTAAAGAGACATCTACAGAAGAACTCCTTTTAAAAATTGATGAGCTGAATAATGATAAAAAAATTCATGGTATTTTGTTGCAACATCCAGTCCCTAATCAAATCAATGAAAGAGAATGTTTTGAGAGGATTTCCATAGAAAAAGATGTTGATGGAGTTACATGCCTGGGTTTTGGAAGAATGTCTATGGATCTATCTGCATATGGATCATGCACACCTGCAGGGATTATGAGAATTCTTGAATTTTATGATGTAGACATATCTGGAATGAATGCTGTTGTTGTTGGAAGAAGCCCTATTTTAGGGAAGCCGATGGCAATGATGCTTCTTAACAAAAATGCAACTGTAACCATTTGTCATTCTCGAACTAAGGAATTAGAGGATCATGTGCGTAATGCAGATTTAGTTGTTGGTGCAGTTGGTGTTCCCAAGCTAATAAAAAAAGAATGGCTCAAAAAAGGTGCTGTAGTAATCGATGCTGGTTACCATCCTGAAAAATGTGGCGATATTGATTTAGATGGAATCGAGGAAATAGCTTCCTCGTATACTCCTGTACCGGGCGGTGTGGGCCCAATGACAATTAATACTTTAATTCTAAATACTATGGAGGCTGCTAGGAAAACTCTTAACTAGTTTCTTCCTTTTCTTCTGTAGGAACTTCTTCTTCGATTTCTGTATCTACAACGAGTTCATCTGAACTCGATTCACCATCAATGTCTGTAAAAGGAAACGGGGGTAGATCTGTTTGAAATAGAAGATAAGAAATGATTTGGTTATAAAACTTTAACAACCAGGAACAAACTCTTGATAAAGGTTCATTAACATTCCCGGTTAATAAGAAGAAAACAAACTGAATTAAAGCAAAGCCAAAAAGAAAAGGAATACTAAAATTAAAAATAAACGCATAAATAAGCATATAGACGAGTCTTGCCCACTTACTAGTTTTTGTAATTTCTTCTCTATTAATTTGTTCCATAGCTATGATTCTACATCAAAATTCACATCAACATAAATTTCACTATTTATGATCTGTTCCAAGAGTAATTCTTTACTTCCATTATTAAATAATATTTCATGCATACCAGATACAAGTGGCATCTTGATTTCAGATGAGGAAATCTCGCTTTGAATTATTTTAATAGTATTTAATCCCTCTGCTACCTGACCCACTTTATTTTTTGCAGCCTCAATATCAAGACCTTCTCCAATGGCCCAACCAAACTGATAATTTCTTGATAATTTTGAAAAGCAAGTTGCAACCAAGTCACCCATTCCTGCAAGGCCTAAAAAAGTAATTGGATTTGCGCCCTTACTAACAGCAAAGTTGCTCATTTCTGCCATGCTCCTTGTCAGTATAAGTCCGATAGCGTTCTCACCTACATCAAGAGAATGACAATAACCCGATATAATTGCATAAATATTTTTTAAAGCCCCCGCAAGTTCTATACCTTGAGTATCTGCACTTGTGTATATCTTAAAAGTGCTTGAAGACAGAATTTCCCTTCCTAGATGACAAAGATCTGCATGCTTACTTGCTATAACAGTTCCAGCAACCTTTTCATCTGCAATTTCTCTTGCTAAATTTGGTCCGCTTAAAACACCCACCTTAATGCTGGAATTATTAAAGTGTTTTTCAATTGTTTCAGACATTGTCATGAAAGGTTTTTCATTAATGCCCTTAGTGCATGAAATTATCATCTTATTATCCATCGAGAAATCAGAGATTCTATCAAGGACATCATTAATAATTTTACTTGGAGTAGCTACAAATATTATTTCAGATTCTGGAATAATTTCTTCTAGCTTCTCAGAAGCAATAATATTATTAGAGAGTTTGAGTTCGGGATGATATTCAGTATTTCTGCTTTCAGAATTTATTCTTAAAGCTTTATCAGAATCTTTAACCCACAGAGAAACATCATGTCCTTTCGATGCAGCTAAGTTTGCTAATACAGTTCCAAAGCTTCCTCCACCGAGAACGCAAATTTTGTAATTTTTATTCATATCAAGAAAGATATTTATCAAGTTGTCTAAGGTATTTAGAGGGATCTTTTGGAGATCCTCCTTCTGCAATTACTGCATAGTCATAGAGAAAATCTACAAACGCTTTAAAGTCTTTACCATCTATCTTTGAAAGCTTTTTAATGAGCTTGTGCTTCATATTTAACTCAAATATTGGAACTGCATCACCCATTTTTTGACCTGCAGCCTCAAGAATCTTTCTAAGCTGTATTCCCGGTTCATTGCTCTGCAGAACTAAACAGCAGGCAGAATCTTTTAATCGTGAGCTAGGCAATACTTCAGAGACTCTTTCTCCTAAATGATCAGCAACTTTTGTTAAAAGCTCATTTTGATCTTTTGTTGTTTTAGGTTTTTCTTCGGTTTCATTGCTAGTTTTTGCTACATTAATAAAACTCTTACCTTTGAATTCAAAAAGAGTAGACATCAACCATTCATCTATTCTATCGGTTAGTAATAATACCTCTGTATTTTTAGATTTAAGTGATTCAAGATGTGGAGAGTTTAAAGCACCCTCAAATGTATCAGCAACGCAGTAGTAAATGTCCTTTTGATCTGAAGGCATTCTAGAAATGTAGTCATCAAGAGTTTGATCCACTTCATGTGTTTCTTTATTTGATGTAGCAAATAGTAGAAGTTCTGCAATTGCTTCCTTGTGTTCAAAATCTTCAGCAGGCCCCTCCTTCAGAACAAGACCATACTCCTTCCAAAATTCTTTATATGCATTGATATCATTGTCTTTAAGTTTTTTGAGAGCATCTATAACTCTTTTAGTTAAAGCTTTCTTTATTGAATCTACTAGAGGATGATCTTGAAGGATTTCTCTAGACACATTTAAAGGTAAGTCGCTTGAATCAATAACGCCTCTAATAAACCTTAAATAAAGGGGTAAAAAGTGGACGGCATCATCCATAATAAAAACTCTTTGAATATAAAGCTTTATTCCTCTTGGAGATTCTCTGTTCCATAGATCAAAAGGCGGCTTTTTTGGGATATATAAAAGATTAGAATACTCTTGTTTGCCTTCAACTTTATTATGAATTGTTAGCAATGGATCATCCTGATCAAAACTTATAAATTTATAAAATTCATTATATTCATCTTCTTTAATTGATCTTTTGGGTTTGAGCCATAATGCATCAGTTTCATTAATAACCTCCTCTTCCTCATCAATATTTGAAAGATAGATTGGGAAATTAATATATTGTGAATATTTGTTAATGAGAAAACTTATCCTTTGCTTGTTAGCAAAATCATGATTTTCTTCACTCAAATAAATTATTATGTCAGTTCCATGTGATTTTTTTTCAACTTCAGTAAGCTTATATTTATCTTCACCACTGCTTTCCCAAAGAATAGGTTGTGATGATTTCTTTTGTGCTGATTTAGAGAGTACTTGTACTTTCTCTGCAATCATAAAGACAGAGTAAAAACCAACTCCAAACTGTCCAATTAAATTTGAATCTTTCTTTTTATCACCAGTGAGTTTTCCAAGAAATTCTGCTGTACCAGATCTAGCAATTGTCCCAATATTTTCAATTATTTCCTCTTCAGACATTCCGATACCATTATCAGATATGGTTAAAGTCTTATTTTCTTCATCAACAATTACCTTAATTTTTAAGTCATCAGATAGACTTGCTAATTTAGAGCTGCTTATAGACTTAAATCTAAGCTTATCAAGTGCATCAGATGCATTAGAAATTAATTCTCTTAGAAAAATCTCTTTATTTGAGTAAAGAGAATGAATCATCAACTGAAGCAACTGCTTAGTTTCAGTCTGGAAACTTTTTGTTTTACTTTTCCCCATAAGTTTATCCCCTGCTAATAGTTAATGCTAAATTAAGATATTTCAAGTTTTGTAATTGCTTTAGGCAAGCGAAATTCTAACTATTTCCGTAATTGAGAAAATAAAGATGGAGATTGTGATGTAAACACTTAGCCTGTGAAGAAAAGTGAAAAGTCTATCCCATGACCTGTCTCTAGCAGAGTTTGTCATAGGAATAATTATGTATCCTATGAATGCAAGGCTGCTGTTTATTGCTGCCATTATCAAGAAACTTCTTTCTAGAAAAAGATAAGAAATTAATACCGCTAGAAGGCAAAATAAGAAAATTATTAAGTAATATCTTGGAAATATTCTTCTTAAGAATTTTGAAGCAGTCTCATTGTCAAGAACTTTAAATACAACAGGAGCTGTAAGTAACGCTTGAGCAAAAATAATTCCTATAATTAACGAATAGGTAATTGATAAAAGTATTACAACAATAGTATCCATAATAACTGGCGGACCGGACGGGACTCGAACCCGCGACCTCCGGCGTGACAGGCCGGCATTCTAACCAAACTGAACTACCGGTCCGCATAAATATATGTTTGCGAATAATATCTTTTTAAAATAATTCTGCAAGTATATTTGAATGGTGGGTGATGACAGGCTCGAACTGCCGACCCCCTCGGTGTAAACGAGATGCTCTACCAAACTGAGCTAATCACCCACGGAGTTGTATTATATTGGCTAATTTAGACTATACAAATGAAATTTTGTAATTTTTGTATTCATTTTAAATGTCTTAGTATTTTTGAATAAGCTATTTTGTAATGCTTAGTCTTGCAAAATATATTCCAACGAGGGTAACAGCAGCAAAAATTATTTGAGCAAGATTGAGCCATTCTGAGAATAAGAAGGCAGCTAAAATTGTCGCTGTAAGTGGCTGCATTAACAATCCTATAGAACCGTTTGATGGTGAGATCTTTCCAATACCAAATGTTATTAAAAACTGGCCACCAAATTGACAAACTAAAGCAAGCAGGAATAAATTAATCCATTCAAAATTTGATTTAGGAAAATTAACTCCTGAATCTAGCATCATTGGAATAACTGAAAAAAGGCAGCAGAAAAGAGTTGTATAAAATATTAAGTTAAGGGATGTTTCTTTTCCAAGCTTGGCAATTATTAACAAATATATTCCATAGCCAATAGCGGCTATGATGCATAATAAATCTCCAATTATTTTTCCGTTTGCATAATTACTAGAAAAAATAATTAGTCCAGTTATTCCCAGGTAAGTTATTAAAAAAGAAACACCGAAACCTTTTGCGGGCACTTCCTTGAAAATGATATAGGCAAAAAGAGCTACAAATATTGGAGCAGAGTTCACAATTATCGTTGCATTTGAAACTGAAGTTATATTCATACTGTAGTGCCAAAGAATTAGATCAGTTGTGAATGCAAGAGAAGCTATTGCGGTATATAAAATAGTATTTTTATTTTTGACCTTAAAAATAAAAGTCTTATTAAGAAAATAATTAAGAATGGCTAGCATTGGTAATGCCAGAAACATTCTCCAAAATAATATAGCTGAAGAAGAAAGCTCACTCCACTTTACAAATACTGGCGCGAATCCTATCAACATTGCTCCTAGGGACAGTATTAAAAAGAAATTTGCTCCCTGTAAATTTTTTAACATCTAGCTATACTCTGTTCATGGACAAAGATATTGTAGAGCAGAATAATGAAATAATCTCAGTTGGGGAATTAAATAGATCTGCGAAATACCTCCTAGAAAGTAACTTTCCAGCTGTTTCAGTTATTGGAGAAATCTCAAATTTAGCAAGGCCAGCATCTGGTCATATTTATTTTTCTCTGAAGGATGATGAAGGTTCAATTCAGTGTGCAATGTTTAAAGGGAGCAACATGGGCCTTAATTTCAATCCCAAAGATGGTGATGAATGCATTGTCTCAGGAAATATAAGTCTATTTGTTCAAAGAGG
>LUMQ01000071.1_pt1 | contig 34308 bp, 30 predicted proteins | sample 729621 | NCBI WGS metagenome assembly LUMQ01 (sample SAMN03860259, study PRJNA289734) | marine metagenome | biome: seawater column; feature: ocean; material: water; isolation source: Red Sea water column Station 12 - depth 25m | place: Saudi Arabia: Red Sea | collected 2011-10-15 | depth 25 m | reverse complement strand
ACCTATGACAGTGTAACAGCAGGAGATTTTTTGAAAGGCGATTCTGATCCGTTATTAGTCGTCACTAGTAATCCTGGAGCAAATAGAGTTATCATTTATACATCATCTTTATCAAGTGATCTTCCATCAAATGATGGAGATGGGGTAATTGCAACCGTAAACTTTACTTTTAATGGTTCGGTTGATACATCAGTAGATATTAATCTAGATGCATCAGTTGGAGGTAGTGGTAGTTTGATGCTTGATGTTGATGGTGGAGAAATTACAATTAATGATGCTGTTGGAGCATATATTTTAATTAATGAGTAAAACAATGAAAAAAATTACATATATATTAGTAGCAATTTTAATTTTAACTATCTCTTTTGAGCCGTTAAGTAATATCTACTATGAAAATAAACGTATTAAAAATGAAAAGTATTTAGCAGAATATTTAAGTGATAAATCTTTTAAAAGAAGTTATGTAAAAAGCCTTCCAAAAAAACTTAGACCCGATTTAAAAAATTATCATGATTTTTTGATGACAAGAGATCCAAGCACAAACTCTGTTCCTTCCGAAAGAGTTTTAGATGCAATTAAGCTAAGAGATGCCAAGCTAAATTCTCGCTCCTATTTAAACAGACAAACTGAAATCAATTGGACAGAAAGAGGTCCTAGTAAACAAGCTGGAAGAACTAGAGCCTTAATGCTCGATGGAAATTTTAGCTCTAATAATAAAGTATGGGCTGCTGGAGTAAGTGGTGGACTTTGGTCCATAACAAATATTGAAAATGCAAGTTCTGAATGGACAAAGGTTTCAGATTTTTGGGATACATTAAATATTACTAGTGTTGCAACAGACCCAACAGATGCTAACATCATTTATATTGGAACTGGAGAAAAAAGAGGAATGGGCCTCAAAGGGTTTGGTGTTTGGAAAACTTCAGATGGAGGCTCCACATGGAATCAACTTCCTTCATCAACAGATTTTAAGTGGATTGATACTATAATTGTTAGAGATGAAGGTGGTGTTGGAGCTGTTTATGTCGGCGGTGGAAGATCTTTATCCGAAGGAGAATATACTGGAATAAATGGATTACAAAAATCAACGGACGGTGGTGCTACTTGGACTGAAGTTCTAGGAGAAATAGCAGCAGGTTCAAGTCATCATGTAACGGACTTAGAAATAGATTCAAATAACAGACTAATTGTTGGTACTAGAACAAATACTTTTGGAGATGGTGGTGGTCAAATTTTTTATAGTGATGATGGTACTGTTTTTTCTCAATACACCATTGGTGCACTAGGCCAATTTGATCGAACTTTTGTTGATGTATCACCAAGTGATCCAAATGTACTTTATGCGATGTTTGAAAATGCAAGCACTGGTTATATTACCTGGCTTGGAAAATCAGAAGATGCAGGGCTTACTTGGACCCAAAAATCAATTGGACTTGATGAGAATGGAAATCCATTTGGTGATTACCAGGGCTCAATGGATTATTGGGGATTCTTAGGTGTTGATCCAAATGATACTAATACAATTTACGCTGCTGGAGCGCAATCAATACATAAATCTACAGATTCTGGAGAAACTTGGACTGAAATTTCAGAATGGCGTGGAACAGGGTTCTCTTTACCTTATGTACATGCTGATCATCATAATATCGTATTTATTGATAGTGATAAAATACTTATGTCAAATGATGGTGGTGTATTTTTAACTACTGATGGTGGAAATACATTTACCATGAAAAATGATAACATGGTAACTACACAATTTTATTCAACAGCTATTCATCCAACAGATTCTGATTATGTACTTGGTGGTACTCAAGATAATGGTACTTGGAGACTAAATACAGCTGGTAAACAAGCTGGTGTTGAGGTTTATGGAGGAGACGGTGGATTTGTTCACATTGATCAAGTTAATCCTGATTATCAATTTGGTGCTACTACTTATGGTAATATTTTTAGGAGCGTTAATGGAGGTCAATCATTTGGTTCGTATTCAAATGTAACCAATAGTGATGGAACCGATGCTGGATTTTTTATCAATCCAAGCGTGATTGATGGCGTGAATAAAGCAATGTATGTCACATTTGATACCGCAAGCATTTTAAGACAAAAAGATTATACTAAGTTATCTGCGCATGACTTTATTAATATTAATTTAGGCTCAGGTGCTACAGCCTACAAAGTTTCTCCTCATACTAGCGGAGTGCTTTTTGTAGGTACAGCTAGTGGAAGAGTATTCAAAATTACTGATGCTCATACAGATGATTATGCAGTTACTGAAATTAGTCCATCTCAAACCACTGGTTATATTTCATCTATCGATGTAGGTAAAAATGATAATCAAATTTTAATAACCTTATCGAATTATGGAATCAATTCAGTTTATGAAACTATTTCTGGTGGAGGTTCTAATGCTTGGGTTGATATTGAAGGTGATTTACCAGACATACCTGTAAGATGGGGTTTATATAATAGAGATAATTTTAATCAAGTAGCTATCGCCACAGAAGTTGGAGTATGGGTGTCCGATGACGTAACAAGCTCATCAGTAACATGGAATCCTTCTAATGATGGACTTGCAAACGTAAGAGTTGATATGTTAGCAATGAATTCTGATGGAGAAATGTCTGCAGGTACATTTGGTCGTGGTCAGTTTACCTCACCTGGGTTTACTTCAACAGCACCATTAAATGCAGCTTTCTCTCCAAGCAAAACTTCTGGTGTTTTTCCATTAGATGTTAATTTTGTAGATCGTTCAACTGGAAATGTTTCATCATGGTCTTGGGATTTTGGTGATGGATCTACTAGCAGTGATCAAAATCCTTCACACACTTATAATGATTCTGGACGTTACACTGTTTCATTAACTGTAAGCGATGGTACTAATAATAGTGTAACTACAAAAAATAATTTAATCTGGGCTACTGCAGTTCAAGATACACTTTGGGAAGAAGGATTTGAAACGAACCCTTATGGATGGGCAGATGGACGTAGAGATGTTCATGCATTTGGAAGTATTAATGCAAATAATGATGCTGAATCATTTAGTTGGTGGTATTATACTGCTGGTTATGGTGCTGCATTTAATAGTCATTGGATGGCAGGTCTTGGAATGGCAGGAAGTGGTACTGCAGATGACTACCTTATTAGTCCATTATTATGGCTGAGACCTGGAACTGATAATCTTTTATCATTTTATGTCAATTCTAATGCTGGTGAAGAGTCATACGATGTATTGCTTTCTCCAACTGGTGGTACTGCTGTTGAAGACTTTACAGTCACCCTTGATTCAAGAACAGAAACGGTATCATCTTGGGAACAGAGAACATATGATTTATCATCTTATGCTGGTACAAGTGTTAGAGTTGCTTTTCATGTCAAAACAGCTAATCAGGGATATATGTTCTTTGACTCAATGACATTGACTGCTGGACAACTTGATGCAACTGGTGCTCCGTTATCTCCACAGGGCTTAATTGTTGTAAATGAATTAGAATATGATGATGCAAATACACAATGGGTTCCAACTGCTGATGGAATTGATCTTCTTTGGAACAGAAGCTTAGAAAGTGACTTTGCTTCATATAATGTGTATGGTAGTCAAAATGAAGGGTTTACTGCAGATAGTAGTACATTATTAGGAGTAGGAACTTTAGGTAATATAGATTCTGAACATTTTGAACCATCCCCTTCAACTACACCATGGCCAGATACTACATTTGTCTTTAGGCAAACATTTAGTGTAGACTCTTATACTCATGAAGGATTAAATCAGGGAGATACATGGTACTACAGAGTTAGTGCCATAGATTCAGATGGTAATGAAACTATGAGCGATGAGGTAAGTTTCTTATTAGATAGCCTTGGACCAACTGCTGGAACTGTTACAATAAATGATCTTGTGGATACTAGTTATTTAAGAAGTAATAGTGAAGTGAGTATTACTGTTGATGGATGGTCTGATAATTCTGGTATTGAAGCATTTTTTATGGGAATTGGTTCAAGCGCTAATGACAATGATGCTGATATAGTACAATATACCAATGTTGGGCTAACAGACCTTCAACTTACAGGTTTAGATTTAAATGATTTCACTGAACATTTCTTAAAGGTAGCCGCGGTTGATGGTGCTGGAAATGTCTCAAGTTTTGTCATTGAAGGATTTACTGTTTATACATCCTTGCTTGGGGACCTTGATAATGACTGGGATGTTGATGTAGAAGATTTAAATGCTTTTGTAAACGCATGGCCAAATTCTGGACTTGAAACAACTGTGGATATTGGACCAGCAACAGGTACTAGCCCATATTTAACACCAACATTTGATAATACTAATGATATTAATGATTTAAGTGTATTCTCAAGAAATTGGTTATGGACAAAGTCACAAGGAAGAACAGCTCAAGATATTGAAATCATGCCTACTGAGTTTGAAGCAGAAATACTTGGTAATCAAATAATTATTGAGCTACCTGAAGGTATAACGGCAGGAAGATTTGAAATTGGTAACCTAAAAAATATATATGACTTTAATACAGATCAAAAACAAGGATACATTGTTTTAGAAAATGAAGATGAACTAAATCAATATTATGAAGTTGAATTTGGAAACCTATCTTCTAATGACAATAAGATTGTAATAAATATTGATGGAGCACCTATTTCAACTAATATAGAATTAAGCTATCAACTATTCTCAAAAGATGGAATGATAGGAAATGGTATGATGCAACTTAGAAATCCTGATGAGTTTAACTTATATCAAAATTATCCAAATCCGTTTAGCAATCAAACCACTATTATGTATGATATTCCTTCAATTATGGTAAACATGGTTGATGTTGAAATACATATTTATAATACACTTGGCAAGCTTGTAAGAACAATCGATGAAGGTGATAAAGGCGCAGGTCAACATACTACCATTTGGGATGGTAAAAATGATGATGGAGAAAATGTAAGTAGTGGGGTATACTTCTATCAATTAAGAGCGAGTGTTGACGGACAAAGTGATTATAATAAAACCAAGAAAATGGTTATTGTAAGATAATTATTATCTTATACTAATTTTGTTTGATATAAATCGTGAAGTGTAACAAGACCTAGGCATTTTCCATCACTATCTATAACAGGTAAACAAGAAATTTGAGAATGTCTGTCTTCCATTACCTTCATTGCATCCAGTATTGATATTGAAGGGTTAATCGAAATAGGATTATTATTTATAAAATCCAAAATTGAATTTGATAAATCACTGGTGGAAGCAATTGATTTTCTTAAATCCCCTTCTGTAACTATGCCCTTTAATATATCATTTTCCAAATGAAGTGCAGCACCTAGTGGCTTTTTGGTCATCTTAGAGGCACATGAACTAATTGAATCATTTTTATCAATTTGTGCGACGTCGTTTAATGGATGCATAACACTTTCAACTTTCAATGCTAATTGCTTCCCTAATTCTCCACCAGGATGATTTCTTGCAAAATCTTTTTTATCAAAACCTCTTTGAACCATAAGAACAGAAGCTAAAGCATCTCCAATTGCTAGTGCAACAAGTGAACTAGTTGTTGGAACGACTCCGAGCGGATCAATTTCCTTTTCAACTGTACCATTGAGAACGATATCAGAATTTTTTGCAATGAAAGAATCCATATTACCTACGATAGCAATTAAAGGTGATTGAAATTCTTTCAAAATGGGAATTAGTCTTACTAATTCTTCAGTATTTCCGCTTTTAGAAATTAATATAGTGGGATCTCCAGGATTATATATACCTAAGTCACCATGAATGGCTTCTGCTGCATGCATATAAACACTACGCGTACCAGTACTACATAAAGTAGCGACTATTTTTTGACCAATTAATCCTGATTTACCTAAACCACAAACTACTACCTTACCCGAATTATTAATAATTAACTCAGCTGCTGACTGAATATCCTGATCAATATTTTTGGATATTTGTAAAAGCTGCGAAGAATAACTCTCAAAAATTGATTGAGATAGGCCGTTTATTTCTTTTTTTCCCATACAATCGATAATATAAATAGTTTTAATGGAATTATGACTGATAAATTTGTAGTATTCCGCATGAATATTTATTTAACAGGTGCAACAAGTGGTTTGGGAGAACATCTTGCATATGAATATGCTAAAAGAGGTGCTTTTCTAGCTCTCAGTGGAAGAAGAAGAGATAAACTAGATTCTGTTGCTAGTAAATGTGAAGAACTCGGTGCAAAAGTTATTACATATTGCCTAGATGTCACCGATCAACATGCTACCAAAGAATCCATTGATGATTTTCTATCTAAAATATCAAATATCGACCTTGTAATTGCAAATGCTGGATATGGGTTTGTTGATAAATTACATAAAGGAGATCCTACAGAACTCAATAAAGTTATTGACACCAATGTTAACGGAGTAATTAATACTGTTGTACCTTTTATGCCATCTATGATTAAAAAAGATACGGGGCACATTGCTATCATTGGTTCAGTTGCAAGTCACTTTGCCTGGCCTGGAGCTGGAGCATATGCAGCATCAAAGCATGCCGTTAAGGCTCTAAGTGTAAGCTGGAGAAAAACCCTACCAAAAAATGTCAATGTTACTCTCATTTGTCCAGGATTTGTAAAAAGCGAAATGACAGATTCGATGGGAACCTGGACTCCTTTTATGATAGGGACTGAAGACGGTGTAAAACGAATTACAAGAGCGTTAGATAAAAAGAAAAAAATGTTTATTTTTCCATTAATTTGGAGATTAGTGATTGCTTTGGAAGGACCAATATCTTTTTTAATGTCTAAGTCTTTTAGAGAAAATCATAAAAAGAACAGAAACAGACTATAACGCTTTTAAAGCAAAATAAAAACAAATCATTCCTGGAACAAAGGTTGAAGAATCAATTTGTTCTCCAAAAATAAAGTAAGAATTTAGAATTGCAATTGGAATGATAAGATTGTTCATTACTGCTAGCTTGTCGTTAGTTACTTTCAACGAACCTAGATTCCAAAGCAAAAAGCCTAGTCCTGTTGAAATTAATCCAAGAAATATTAACGCAAATAGATTTTCAGATGAAAGTTGATTGCTACCACTCATACTAAAGAGATAAAAAAGAGACGTAACCAGTGTTGCCCCTAAAAACATTTGTGAAAAATTGTGCAGTATATCTGTACCATCATTTTTTATCTTCCATTCTTTAAAAAGTATCTGACCAGAAGCAAAAAATAAGTTTGCGCATTGTATTAATAAAAATCCAACCCAATAATCAAATGGATTTACAAAGTTTATCCTCATTAAAAAAGATCCAATAATGACTAATGAAATTGCATAAATACCATTCTTTGAAATTGATTGATGTGCAATATATTTTGAAGCAAGACCTACAAAAATTGGAGTAGTAATTGTAAACGTTGCTATTAAATAAGCGGGTAAATATGCATATGATTGGATATAAAAAATATACATTAAGCCAAACTGTAAAGCTCCAATCAATATTAGCTTCAAATCAAAAGCAAATTTTCTAATATTATATATTGAGATTGACGAAAAGAAAAGTAAGGCAATTAAACTTCTTATAAAGCTTATGTATGACGAATCTACTCCACTTAAACCATATTTAATTATACCAAACGAAAATGACCAAAGAATGGAGACTATTATAAGGTAAATCATTCAAATATTTAAATCATCGATAAGCTTAGCAAGCTTAAAATCTTTTTCTGTAAGAGAACCAGCGTCATGAGTTGTTAAGGATATTGTAACTTTACAATACCCTACTGTTATATCAGGATGATGATTTTCTTGTTCTGATAAGTTAGCAACCTCATTTACAAAATCAATTCCGTCTAAATAAGAACTGAATTCAAATGTTTTAGTTATAGTGCTGTCTTTTTCGTTCCACTGCATACTAGAATGGCCATATCATTGGTATCATTATAACTGAAACAATCCATAGAATCAATCCTAAAGGTAATCCTACCTTAATGTAATCAGAATATCTATAGCCTCCTGGACCAAATACCATCAAATTTGTTTGATATCCTACAGGAGTAATAAATGAAGCTGACGCTGCATAGCAAACAGCAAATATAAATGGCTTTGGATCAAATCCGAAACTTGCTGCTAGAGATAATGTAATTGGGGTCATAATAATTGCGGTAGCAGCATTTGACGCAATCTCAGTAAGAATCATAGTAATAAAATATATTAATGCTAATAATAAATATGGAAGTATATCTGAAGGAAATAAGTTAACAAAGCTTGAAATTGAATCACTTATTAAAACATCTAGTCCTGTTCGCTGAATTGCTGCCCCCATAGGAAGAAATGCAGCAATCACTATAATGACTTGCCAATGAATTGAACTATATGCCTCATTTGGAGTTATTACTTTTGAAAGCAATAATGCAATTACACCGAGAATAACACCAACAACAATAGGCACAATATCAAAAATAGCCAATGTTACTGCTAACAATATAGATGCTAAACTAAGCCACCAAAAAGGATGTCCATCAAGCGATCCATCCACTTTACCCAATACAATGAATCCTTCCTTATTAGCTAGCTGATTAATTCTATCTTTTGGGCCATAAACTAATAACGTATCAAAAGGCTTTAAAATAAAATGAGCCAGTTTTCTACGAATGATTTCCCCTTCTCTTCGTATTGCTAAAACAAAACTTCCGAAAGATCTTCTAAAATTAGCTTCTTGTAAAGAAAGGCCTATTAATTCTGAATTGTCAGTAACTAGACATTCAGCTAATATATTATCCTCCTGCTCAAGTTCATCTTGTGTAAGTTTTTCATCAGCTAACATAACCAAATTTTCAATCTCTTTTAGTCTTTGAAAATTATCAAATGAACCTTTTACAAAAAGTATATCATCTTCTTGGATAACCATATTACGAAGATTAGAATTGATGATTTCACCATTCCTTAGTACATCTAGTACTATCACATCATAGTTTTCGTTTATTTTTCTATCTAGTAATGTTTTACCCGTGAGTGGTGAATTTTTAGAAACTTTAAATTCTGTTAAATAACCATCCAATCTATAATCTTCAATACTTGATGATTTTGCTACTCTTATTGGCAAAAGCTTATATCCAATAGTAAAAATATATAATAAACCAACTACAAATTTTATAATTCCGAACTTAGCAAACTCAAGCATACCTAGCGACACTTGTCCATTGGAAGAATCAACTAAAATCGAATTAACAATTAAATTTGTAGATGTTCCTACGAGTGTTAGAGTGCCTCCTAAGATAGCTGCATAACTCAATGGAATAAGCACTTTAGATGGACTTATGTTATATTTATCAGCAAGCCTTATGGTTACAGGCATAAAAATCGCTACAATAGCAGTATTATTGACTACAGCAGAAGCTACTCCAATGGCAAATAGATAAGCAATCATACCTAAAACTCGAGATTTGTCTATCAAAGAATTGATGTTTATTATTAAATATTCAAGTACATGAGATTTTTGTAAAGCATGACTTAAAATAAATAAGCAAGCAATTGTAATGACTGCAGGATTAGAAAATCCTGCAAGACTTTCAGTTGGACTCACTAATCCTAGAATTAGTAACAATCCTAAGACTAATAATGCTGTTACATCTATTGGAAATAATTCAGTAACAAATAATACTAAAGCTACCAAAATTATTGCACCTAGGAATAAAATTTCCATAAGTACCGTGGAAAGGACTCGAACCTTCACATCTTACGATACTGGTTCCTAAGACCAGCGCGTCTACCAATTCCGCCACCACGGCATGTTTATCGAAATATAAAGATAAAAAGTAAAAAAAGTTTACTTAATGATTGATAGCTAAATCAAGCTCAGAAATTAAATCTTCTACATCCTCAATACCAACAGAAAGCCTTAATAGATTTTTTGTAATTCCCAACTTTTCTTTTTCTTTCTTTGGAACAGATGCATGAGTCATAGAATAAGGACATGAAATTAAAGTCTTTACTCCGCCCAAGCTCTCAGCTAAAGTAATAAAGTTTAATTTCTTTGCAAATTTATTAACATTAACTGTACTATTAAGTTCAAAAGAAATGATTCCTCCGAAAACTGATTTTCCTTCAGGGTTCTTCTGTTGTTTTTTTGCTATAGCATGTTGCGGATGATCTTTAAGTCCTGGATAAATTACTCTTGTAACTTTTTTATGATTTTTAAGCCAATTTGCAATGATCATCGCATTGCTAAAATGTCTTTCTACCCTCAATGATAAAGTTTTAACAGAACGAAGAAGTAGCCAGGCATCAAAAGGGCTTGGCAAGGCTCCTGCAGTATTTTGAATTAGGGTAATTTTTTCTGCAGAACTCTTATCGTTAACCATTAGTGCCCCACTTAAAATATCAGAATGACCTCCAATATATTTTGTAGTACTGTGCATGACAATATCAGCGCCAAGATTAAGTGGCTTTTGTCCACAAGGACTCATAAAAGTATTATCGACACTTACTAAAATATTTTTAGGCTTACATAGCTTACTTACTGAAGAAATATCTGCAATCTCAAGTAATGGGTTACTCGGTGTTTCTAAGTGAATTAATTTTGTATTATTCCTTATTGAATCTTTGATAATCTTTAAGTTTGTAGTATCAATAAAGTCAAAATCAACTCCATTATCATTTAATACTTTTGTAACAAGCCTAAAGACGCCGCCATATACATTTTGTGAAATTAAAACATGATCTCCTGGCTTAAACATTAAAAATATTGCTGACATAGCTGCCATACCAGATGCAAAAGCAAAAGAAAACTTTGCATCTTCTAACATTGCAAAATTTTCTTCTAATGCATCAATTGTTGGACCACCAGTTCTAGAATAAACAAATTGTTCAGAGCTACTAAAACTTGGCTGTCTAAAAGTTGAGGTTAAATGAAGAGGAGTAACTGCAGCGCCTGTTTCATCAATTCTATTACCAGTATGAATAGATTTAGTTAAGAACTTTGTATTTTTTTTATTCTTAGCCACGAGTATATCCTTTCATTAAATACTGATTAATTTTTTTAAATTTTACTTTTACTCTTTCACCTGAGGGAGCAATAAGTTCGACTTTATCATTTCTTCCAAGCTTTAATTCAGATTCATTTGACATATTTTCCTGAGGAGAAATATTTTTAGGGATTTCATTTGAATTACTATTTGCTGCTTCATCATGTTGAAGTTGAATATTTTTTTGTAATGGATTTTGCTGAGTCTGAACTTGATCGCTCACTTGCGCATGAAAAACTCTTTGAATAACAGTACTTCTTAAGCTAATCATTAATTCTTGAAAAAAGTTATATGATTCAGATTTATATTCAATTAATGGATTTTTCTGTCCATAAGCTCTTAACCCTATTCCTTCTCTTAATTGATCCATTCCCAATAAATGATTTCTCCATTTTTCATCGATAGTTTTTAGTACAATAAATTTTTCTACTTTTCTTAATAGCTCTGAAGGAATAACATCTTCTTTAAGTTTATAATATTTTAATGCCTCCTCATTTATATAATCAATTAGCTCATCTAAAGATTGTAAAGATTCAACTTCATTAACATCTATATTGACAAGTAAATTACTATTTAATTGTTGATTAATACTTTGCCAATCCCAATCTTTTATTTGTTTAAAATCTAAATCTCCAATAGTATCAAAAATAAAATCTTCAATAAACTCATTTATAGTATCTTTAATCGATTCAGAAAGCAGTGCCTTGTTTCGTAAATCATATATTATTTCTCTTTGCTGATTTAAAACATCATCATACTCTAACAGATGTTTTCTCATTGCAAAATTTCTTTCTTCAACTTTCTTTTGAGCATTACTAACACCTCTATTCAACATCCCTGCACTTAGCTCTTGATCTTCATCCATCGAGAGTCGATCCATGTATGTTGCAAGTCTATCCATATTAAATAGTCTCATCAGGTCATCTTCTAAAGAAATATAAAATCTTGAAGACCCATTATCACCTTGTCTTCCAGATCTACCCATTAATTGCAAATCTATCCTTCTTGACTCATGTCTGGCTGTACCAATTATATGCAACCCTCCTAACTCTTCAACGCCAGGTCCTAACTTAATATCTGTTCCTCTACCTGCCATATTAGTAGCAATAGTAATTGATTTTTTTAAACCAGCCTGAGCTACAATTTGCGCTTCGCTTTGATGTTGTTTTGCATTTAGTACATTGTGAGGAATTCCTTTTTGTTTTAACATTTTTGAAAGTAACTCAGATACCTCAACAGAAACTGTTCCAATTAAAACTGGTTGGCCTTTTGAGTAATATTCACTTACTTCTTTTATTACTGCCTTGTATTTTGCTTGCATTGATTTATAAATGACGTCATTAAAATCATTTCTCTTAATAGGTCTATGAGTTGGGATTACAGTAACTCCAAGATTATAAATTTTTTCAAATTCAGCAGCTTCTGTATCAGCTGTACCTGTCATTCCGGATAATTTATCATACATTCTAAAATAATTTTGAATCGTTATTGATGCTAAAGTTTGTGTTTCTTTTTCAATTTTAACGTTTTCTTTTGCCTCCAATGCTTGATGAAGACCTCCGCTAAATCTTCTTCCTGGAAGAACTCTTCCTGTAAATTCATCAACAATTAATACTTGACCATTTTGAACAACATATTCAACATCCTTATCAAAAAGAGTATATGCTTTTAACAATTGACTAAGATAATGAATCTTACTACTTCTTTCAGAATGCAACTTATATACTTTTTCTTTTTGTAATTGTTTTTGTTCATCTGAAAGATTTTGCTCATCAATATCTGAAAGTAATTCGCCTAAATCTGGAATAGTAAATGCATCTTTATTATCAGGAGATAATGCTTCTCTACCCTTATCTGATAAATCAACACTATTAGATTGTTCGTCAATCGAGAATAATAAATCTTCATCCAATAAATAAGTTTTCTTCTCTGCAATATATTCTGATTCCACAGCATTCATCATCTTAATTGTTCCCTGCTCTTGGAATAAATCTTGTAGTTTTTGAAATTTTGGTAACCCTCTTTTAGCCTTTAGAAGAAGTAATCCAGCTTGTTGTTTTTCATCATCAGATAGAGTTTCATTTTTTAATAATGTTTGCGCTTCAGAAACAAGTGTACTAATTAGTTGAGTTTGTTTTACAACAAGAGATTGTACAGGTCGCTTTAAATCTACATAAGATTGATTTATTTTTGTCTCAACAGGACCAGAAATAATTAAAGGTGTTCTTGCCTCATCTATTAATACACTATCAACTTCATCAACAATTGCATAATTATGCTTTCTTTGAACTAAAAATTCACTATCAATAGTCATATTATCTCTTAAATAATCAAACCCAAATTCATTATTTGTTCCATACGTTATATCACAATTATATGATGATTTTCTTTGTTCAGGGTTCATACTATTTAAAATAAATCCAACAGATAATCCAAGAGTTTCAAAAACTTTTCCCATCCATTCTGCATCTCTTTGAGCAAGATAGTCATTTACAGTTATCACATGAACACCTCTTCCTGAAAGAGCATTGAGGTAAATTGGAAAAGTAGCAACCAGTGTTTTACCCTCTCCAGTCTTCATTTCTGAAATCTTTCCTTGATGTAAAACTATCCCACCAATGATCTGTTCATCATAAGGAATCATTTCCCACTTAATTTTTTGACCAACTACTTCCCATTCTTTGCCATACAAAAGCCTGCAAGCGTGTTTTACAAGAGCAAAAGCTTCGATTAAATGTTGTTCTAAAACATTTTCTGCAATTTGAGATCTTATTTTTTTTAGCTCTTTAGAGTCATCTATATTATTGAGCTTTTTACTTTCTTGCTCAGCTATGGATTCTTTGATTACGGTTTGTAATTCTTTTGTTCGATCTTGTAAATAGGATAAATCTTTTCCTTCAAGAGTGGCATAAAATTCATTTACTTGCTTTACAATAGGTAAAATTTTCTTTATTTCCCTATCTGATTTTGTTCCAAATATTTTTGTTAAAATACCCAACTATAACTCCTTATAAATTGAGTCAAGGACACCGTTAACAAACGAAGTACTATCTTCTGAGCTAAATTTTTTAGCATTTTCTATAGCAGAACTAATAGTAACCTTGTGAGAAATATCATATGCCTTTAAATGAATCATTTCGCATAAAGACATTTGCATAATTAGTCTATCAATAACATTTAATCTATCTACTGTCCAATTATCAAGATTACTTTCAATATGCTTATCTAAATCATCAGAAAATTCGATTGTTAAATTAAAGAGTTCTTCTACAAATTTTTTAGTCATTTTGTCAAATTCATATCTTATCAAAATATCATGTAAAACTTTTTTTGCTTCCTCATTTGATACATGCTTTGCATAAAGTGCTTGTAATACGGCCTCTCTTGCTAACTTTCTTTGCTGTTTGTCACTTTTTGCCATGATGTAGTTACTGATGATTCCATTTAATATAGTCTTGAATTCTTCTCTCAGCTAAAAGATTTGCTGCCTCAAGTGTCGAAATATTATTATTTGCTGCGTAATCAAAAATTCTTGTCAGAATATAGTAAATACCTTCAACCTGATATTTTGCTTTTTCTTTATTGTAACCCTGAAGTTCATTTGCAACATTCATTAAGCCGCCAGCATTAATTACATAATCAGGAACATACATAATTTCTTTTTCCTGTAATAATTTTGAATCTCTATCTTCTTTTTCTAACTGATTATTAGCAGCGCCAGCAATAACACTACACTTTAAACCTTCAATTGTAGTGGGATTGATTACAGCTCCCATTGCACATGGAGAAAAAACATCTAAATCCATTGACATTAGCTCATCAGCACTTACTGGATTAACACCAAATTCGTTTTTAACTCTTTCAAGAGACTCATCATTAATATCATGGCCATATATTTCTGCACCTTCATTATTTAAATGAGAACATAAATAATATCCTACCTTACCAAAGCCTTGAACACCTATTTTAAGTCCATTTAATGATTTAATATTTAATCTTTTTTTCAATGCGGCCTTCATTCCAACAAAAACTCCTAAAGCAGTAAGAATAGATGGATCACCGCTTCCACCCATTGCTCTTTGAATTCCTGTAACATGATCTGTTTCCATTCTTATAAATTCCATATCATGAACAGTCATTCCAACATCTTCAGCTGTGATATACTTCCCTCCTAGACTATGTACAAATTTTCCAAATGATCGTAAAAGTACTTCAGATTTATCTGAATTTGGATCTCCAATAATCACAGCTTTACCACCACCTAAATTTAAATTGGAAATAGAAGCTTTATATGTCATTCCTCTAGATAATCTTAGAACGTCTACAAGCGCATCTTCTTCGCTCTTATATGGATACATTCTACATCCTCCTAAAGCAGGTCCTAAAACAGTATTATGCACTGCAATGATTGCTTTTAATCCAGAAGAAGGGTCATTACAATAGACAACTTGTTCATGATTTTTATCAGATATTTTTTCAAAAATTTTTGTCATAATAATTTCCTATTTATTTTTGGATTTTGAATAAGCATCAATAATATGTTTTACAAGATGATGTCTTGCAATATCATGCTCACTTAGTTTTACAATCCCAATATCATTAATATTTTTTAATATTTTTAGAACATCAATCAATCCAGAATTGGACTTTGTTGGTAAATCAATCTGTGATTCGTCACCAGTTATTATCGCTCTAGATTCAATTCCTAATCTTGTTAGAAACATTTTCATTTGGATCGATGAAGCATTTTGTGCCTCATCAAGAATCATAGCTGAACGATTGATAGTTCTTCCCCTCATATATGCTAATGGTATTATCTCAATAATACCTCTATCTAAAAAATTTTGAATTTTATTTTTTGGCAATAATTCGTGAAGTGCATCATATAATGGTGCAAGATATGGATCAATTTTATCTTTAAGGTCTCCTGGAAGAAATCCTAAATTTTCTCCAGCTTCAACAGCAGGTCTACAAAAAATAATCTTTTCAATTTCATGTTTTTCAAGTAATGATAATGCATATGCCACAGCAAGGAATGTTTTTCCTGTTCCTGCTGGACCTACAGAAATAATAATATCGTTTTTCAAAAAAGATTGAACTAATTCTTTCTGACCATCAGTTCTAGGAAAAACTGGACCCTTTTTACCATAAAATAATACGTTTTCTATGGTGCCATTGGATTTCGATGATTGTTCGGAAGCATTTAAAGCAACTAATTGTGATATATCTTTTTGAGATAAGGTATTACCCTTTTTAATTGAGTCGATCATTTGATTTAAAACTGAATCAAAATGATTGATATCTTTTTTTAGACCTTGGCAAAAAATATTGTTTCCTCTAACATTTAATTGAAGAGGAAGTTGTTTTTCTAAAAAGATAATATTTTTATCACCAACTCCATACAGGCTTGTTAAATCTACGCCTTTTATTTCAAACGTTTTTTTCATCATCTACAATCTTTATTCCAAGTTCATTTAATTGTTCTTCTGAAACAAGGTTTGGAGCTTCTTCCATCAAAGCAGATGCTGATGTTGTCTTTGGAAATGCAATAACGTCTCTAATATTTGTCACTCCTGCTAACAACATGACTAATCTATCTAACCCAAATGCAATACCACCATGTGGAGGAGTACCATATTTAAGTGCATCTATAAAAAATCCAAATTTTTCCGAAATTTCCTTATCAGATAGATTCATTATTTTAAATATATCTTTTTGTAATTTATGGTCATGGATTCTTATTGAACCTCCAGCAACTTCATATCCATTAATTACTATATCATAGCCTTTAGAAATAATATCTCCAGGATTTGATAAGACATTTTCTATATCAGAGTCTTTTGGAGCAGTAAAAGGATGATTTACAGAATCAAATCTTTCAGTCTCTTTATTCCAATCAAATAAAGGAAAATCTACAATCCAAACAGGAGCAAACAGGCTATTATCCTTAAGATTTAATATATCGCCAAGCCTACTTCTTACTTTTCCAAGAATTTTGAGTGAATTATTTAGATTATCACCAACCATAAAACATATTGAGTTATCTTTAATTCCAAAATTGCTAATGATTTCATTGCGAAGTTCAGAATCAAAAAATTTAGAAATTCCTCCCTCAAAATCACCATTATTCACTTTATACCACGCTAGTCCTTTAGCACCAATTGATTGAGCATAAGCATCCATTTCATCTATAACTTTTCTGGAAAATTTATCAGCTTCTTGAATGTGAATCATTCTTACAGCCTCGCAAGAAGAAAATGCTTTAAAATCAGATTTGTCTGAAAAAGGTTTGAAATCGTTGATAAGCATTTCAAATCTTAAATCAGGCTTATCAGTACCATATTTTTCAATAGCTTCTTTATATGGAAGAACTGGAAAATCATTTAAATCTACATTGATTATATCTTTAAATACTTTGACAATTAAATTTTGAACTAAATTTCTGACTTCATCTTCATCCACAAAACTCATTTCTAAATCAATTTGAGTGAACTCAGGTTGACGATCAGATCTTAAATCTTCATCCCTAAAACATTTAACGATTTGAAAATATCGGTCTAAACCTGAAATCATAAATAGCTGTTTATACATTTGCGGAGATTGTGGTAACGCATAGAATTGACCGTTGTGAACTCTGCTTGGCACTAAATAATCTCTAGCACCTTCTGGAGTGGACTTCATCAACACTGGTGTTTCGATCTCTAGAAAATTATTTTCTGATAAGAAATTTCTTACTACCTGAGCTGTTTTATGTCTTATAATTAAATTATTTTGAAGAGAAGAATTTCTAAGCTCTAAATATCTATATTTTAATCTATGCTCTTCAGATGATGCTTCCCGATCTTGTATGGATAGAGGCATAGGTTCAGCAGTACTTAATAAATCAATTTTTTCAACTAAAACTTCGATTTCACCTGTTGATAAATCAGGATTGATTAAATCTTTTTCTCTTGCAGAAACTTTACCGGATACATGAATAACATCTTCATTTGACAAGGTTTTACCAATTTCAATTAATTCATCAGAACTTAGTATAACCTGCGTTTTACCAAAACGATCACGAATATCTATAAATATAATCTGACCATGCGTTCTTATAGAGTTTACCCATCCTGAAAGCTGAACGGTCTTGTCAATATGATTATTATTCAGTTCACCACAATTATGTGTTCTAATAGTCATTTATAATAATCTAATAATTATTTGTCTAATTCTTCTGCATTTTCAACAAGAAGGAGAACTTTGTCCTCAATATCATCAGAAGAATCAGAATTTATGTCGGCAATACCATAAGAGCATGAAAACTTGACTTCGCTCTTATCAGTTTTAACTGATATAGTACCATCAGTTAAGTTTATGATTGAATTAGTATGGTTTTTCATTATTCCAAAGTATCCATCTACTCCAGGACATTTCACATAAGAGACATTATCAAAACTAAATGTCTTTATTGGAGTAACAATATCTAATTTGAAAAGCTTGCTCACTTTTTGCCTTTCTCAATTGCTTCGTCAATGGAACCTACATATGAAAAAGCATTTTCAGGCAAATCATCAACTTCACCATTTAATATTGCTTCAAAACCAGCAATTGAGTCTTCAAGTTTAACATATCTACCTTCAATTCCAGTAAACTGTTCAGCTACGAAGAATGGTTGAGACATAAATTTCTGCATTTTTCTTGCTCTTGAAACTACCAACTTATCTTCATCTGATAATTCATCCATACCTAAAATTGCAATGATATCTTGCAAATCTTTGTATTGCTGAAGAGTTGCCTGAACTGATCTAGCTACATTGTAGTGTCTATCTCCAATAACTCTTGGATCTAAGATTCTTGATGTTGATGTCAATGGATCAATAGCTGGATAGATACCAAGTTCAGCAATTTTTCTTTCTAAAACAGAAGTCGCATCTAAATGCGCAAATGCAGTTGCAGGTGCTGGATCTGTTAAATCATCTGCTGGAACATAAATAGCTTGAACAGATGTAATAGAACCTTTCTTTGTTGAAGTAATTCTTTCTTGCAAGTCACCCATTTCCGTGGATAATGTTGGTTGGTAACCTACAGCTGATGGCATTCTTCCAAGAAGAGCTGAAACTTCTGATCCAGCTTGAGTAAATCTAAAAATATTGTCAACAAACAATAATACATCTCTTCCTTCATCATCTCTAAAATACTCTGCCATAGTTAAAGCGCTTAAACCGACACGCAGTCTAGCACCTGGAGGTTCATTCATTTGACCAAACACTAAAGCAGTTTTATCAATTACTCCAGATTCAGTCATCTCTGCATACAAATCATTACCTTCTCTAGTTCTTTCACCTACACCAGCAAATACAGAAAATCCGCCGTGCTCAGTTGCAATATTTCTGATTAATTCTTGAATAAGAACTGTCTTACCTACACCAGCACCTCCAAATAGTCCTGTTTTTCCACCTCTGGTATAAGGCTCCATTAAATCAACCACCTTAATCCCAGTTTCAAACATTTCAGAAGAAGTTGCTAAACTTTCTTGTGCGGGTGCTGATCTATGGATTGGTGAAGTAGCTTTATTACCAACATTTCCTTTTTGATCGATTGGATTTCCCAAAACATCAAACATTCTTCCCAAAGTCTCTTGTCCAACTGGAACAGAAATTGGTTTGCCAGAATCGCTAACTTTTGCTCCTCTTACAAGACCATCTGTAGAATCCATAGCAATTGTTCTTACTACACCTTGACCTAAATGTTGGGCTGTTTCTAGAACTAAGTCTGTACCATCATCTCTTTTAATGCTTAATGCATTCATGATTTTAGGTAGATGACCTTCATCAAATTTTACATCAACTACCGCACCAGTTATTTGTAATATTTTACCTTCATTATTCATTTTATGTCCCCTTAATCGACTAATGCTTCTGCCCCACCAACAATTTCCAACATCTCAGTTGTAATTGCGGCCTGACGAGCTTTGTTAAATTCTAATTTTAATTCTTGAATTATTTCTTTTGCATTCTCTGTTGCATTATCCATGGCAATCATTCTTGCAGCTTCTTCACTACTATAAGATTCTAGAAGTTGTTGCCACATTTGTACATTTATATGCTTTGGAATTAATGTAGAAACAATTTCTTTTTGACCAGGCTCATAATCATAATTATAATTGGTCGCATTATAATCTGCTGTAAAATCTACAGGTAAGACCTTTTCCATAATAAGATCTTGAGATGCAAGAGTTTTAAATCTATTGTAAATAACATGAACTTCATCAATTTCATTATTTTCGAATGAATTAATAAAAGATGTAGAAATATTAGAAGCTGTATCATAATTCATGTCTTTCCAAAAATCAAAGTATGTTTCCTTAACATTAAAATCTCTTTTTGAAAAATATTCTGATGCCTTCTTACCTAAACAAAATAGTTGCACAGAGTCTTTACCTATCTTTTCAATTTCTTTTTCTGCTAATCTGATAACGCTTGAATTGAATGAGCCAGCAAACCCACGATCACTTGTTATAACAATTATACCAGTATTTTTTACTTTTCTTTTTTCAACTAATGAGATATCAGATGCGCTGATTTGTGGTAAAATTCTACAAATTAAATCTTGAGTACTCTTGGAATAAGGTCTAGAAATTTCCATTTTTTCTTGAGCTTTCTTTACTTTAGCAGCTGCTACCATTTTCATAGCTTTGGTAACTTGCTGAATGCTAGTTACTGATTTAATTCTCTCTGAAAGATTTTTTAAATTAGCCATATTAGAAGCTCTTCTTGAATTCCTCTATTGCCTTATTCATCTTTTCACCAAGATCGTCTGAAATATCTCCTGAACTATTTATTTCTTTTAAGCATTCAGAATGTTTTGATTCAAAATGTTCAAGAAGACCTACTTCAAATTCCTTAACTGACTCTAATTCAATATCATCTAAATAACCCTGACTCGCAGCATAAATAATTGCAACCTGCTTTTCAGTTGTCATTGGTACATATTGATTCTGTTTTAGAATTTCAACCATTCTTCTTCCTCTTGTAATTTGAGCTGCAGTTGATTCATCCAAATCTGAAGCAAATTTTGCAAAAGCTTCCAATTCTCTAAATTGAGCTAAGTCTAACCTTAATTTACCTGCAATTTTTTTCATAGCTTTAATCTGAGCACTACCACCAACTCTTGAAACAGATAATCCAACATCAACTGCCGGTCTAACTCCTCCGTTAAACAAGTTTGTATCTAAATAAATCTGTCCATCTGTAATTGATATTACGTTTGTTGGAATATATGCAGATACATCACCTTCTTGAGTTTCAATAACTGGAAGCGCTGTAAGCGAACCAGAACCTAAATCTTCTGAAAGCTTTGAAGCTCTTTCTAATAATCTACTATGTAAGTAGAATACATCACCTGGGAATGCTTCTCTACCAGGAGGTCTTCTCAAAACAAGAGACATCTGCCTATATGCAGTAGCTTGTTTGGATAAATCATCATAAACAATTAAACCATGCATACCATTATCTCTATAATATTCTCCCATAGCACAACCTGAATAAGGAGCAATATATTGTAATGGAGCTGGATCAGAAGCATTTGCTACCACTACAGTTGTATACTCCATTGCACCGTTGGCTTCAAGCTCGGCAACAAGCTTAGCAACTGTTGATGCCTTTTGACCAACAGCAACATAAACACAATATACTGGGCTATCTGAACTATGAGTGGATTTTTGATTAATAATAGCATCAATTGCAATTGCTGATTTTCCAGTTTGCCTATCACCAATAATTAGCTCTCTTTGACCTCTACCAATTGGAATCATGCTGTCAATTGATTTTAATCCAGTTTGTAGGGGTTCTTTAACTGGAAATCTTTGCATAACACCTAATGCTTTTCTTTCAATTGGTAAAGTTTCTTTAGCGTTTATAGGGCCCTTACCATCCATTGGCTGACCTAGAGGGTCAACGACACGACCTAAAAGTTCTTTACCCACTGGTACTTCGACAACTTTACCTGTTCTTTTAACGGTATCACCTTCTTTTACAAGACTACTATCACCAAATAGTACTGCACCAACATTTTCTTCTTCTAAATTTAAAGCCATTCCAAATACATTATTTGGAAACTCAACGAGCTCAGAACTCATCACACTTCCAAGTCCGCTTGTTCTAGCAACACCATCGCCAATTTCTAAAACTTCGCCAACTTCATTAACATCAACACTTTCATTGATATTTTTAATCTGACTTCGTAGCAAATCACCGATTTCATTTGTCTTAATATCCATTTATACCCCTACTAATTTTGATTTTGCGTTTTCTAATTTTGTTTGCAGACTACTATCGTATAATGTGTCGTCTACTTTAATTTTAAGTCCCCCAATTAAATTTTTATCAACATCAAAGTTGATATCAATTTTCTTATTGATAAGTTCACTCAAAGAATTAGTTATATCATCTTTTTGATCACTATTCATTTCATTTGAAGAAACCACTTCAACAAATGCAATATTTAGTTTCTGCTTTGATAGCAATGTAAAATTTTTGGAAACATCTTTTAATAGATTAATGTCATCATTTTCAATTACTACTTTTAAAACTTCTACCAAAATTACACTCATTGAGTTTGAAACAGCTTTCTCAAAAAGACTCATTTTTTCTACATTGTCAACTGTCTTCGATTTGAAAAAAGTATTGATAGATAAATCGTCTTTTAATGAAGCATTAAATTCATCCAATCCATTTTTAACGCCTATAAATTCGTCAAATGAATTAACGGAATCATTCAATAGATTGGAATAAATATTTATCTTTTTAAGATTTTGCTTCATCTACTTTCACTGCTTCTAATGATGATTTAATAAACTTGCTATTGTCATCATCCTTGACATTTCTTTGTAAAACTTTTGTAGCTAATTCTAGACTAAGATCTACAACTTCTTCCTTAATTTCTTTAATAGCTCTTTTCTTCTCAATCTCTATCTTTGACTTAGCGTCATCAAGAAATTCATTAGATTTTGCTTTTGCATCATTAAGTATTTTAGCTGCAGACTCTTCAGCTCTAAGCTTACTATCTCCTACAATTGCTTTACCTTCTTTTTTGGCCTCATTAAGTATTTTTTCAGACTCATCTTTAATTTGTTCAAGATCAGTCTTAGCGCTTTCTGCCATTTTAAGAGATTCTGCAATATCTTTTTCTCTTTCTTCTAAAAAGTCTAAAAGAGGATTCCATGCATACTTTCTTAATACAAAAAGTACTGTCATAAAAATAACTAATGACCAGACATATGTGCCTAGTTCTGGCGTTAATAATGGATTCATATTATTTCCTTATTTTGATTACAGAACTAGTGATAACAATCCAAGCAAAATTGCTGCACCTTCAACTAAAATAGCTAAAAGAAATGTTTGTGATCTAATTTCTCCAGCTGCTTCAGGCTGTCTTGCAATAGCTTGAGCTACTCCATAACCAATTAATCCGATACCAATTCCGGCACCAATTACTGCTAAACCTGCTCCCATAGTGAGACTCCTTTTTTTGTTAGTGATCTACGTGTATAGCCATTCCAATAAAAACGGCTGTTAATAATGCAAAAACATATGCTTGTATTACTGCAACTAACAGTTCAAGCATAGTTAATCCTAATGCAAGCGAGATTGAAAAAGGAGCTATTCCGAAACCAGCTAAACCTCCCAATTCTGCAGTTGCACTAAAAATAAATGTTATAAAAATTATTAAAGCAATATGTCCACCCATCATATTTCCAGCTAGCCTTAGAGTCAAAGCAAGTGGACGTATGAATAATCCCATGAATTCAATAGGCACAACAACAAAATATAGCGGCCAAGGTAATCCAGAAGGTGCTAAATTTTTCCAATGTTGCACAAAGCCATATTTTTGAATTCCAGCAGCAATAAAAGCAACAAATGTAATAGTAGCTATTGCAAAAGTAACATTAACATTTGCTGTAACTGTGTGGCCACCTTTTGATAATAAATATAATATATTGTCCTTACCTAACATTTCAGCTTTATATCCAATTTTACCTATCAATCCTGTTAAATCAAAAATTGGTATCAATCCTAAAACATTTCCAAAAAGAACAAAAAAGAAAATTGTATAGACCAAAGGCGCCCATGATCTATATTCTTTATCTCCAATAAAATTTTTAAGAACATCATCTCTTAAATAGATAACAAACATCTCAATAATACTCATAAACTTGTTAGGGATATTTTTCTTATGAGAAATATAACCTTGAATTAATGCTACAATGGTTGAAACCACTATAAATGAAACAAAGAAAAGTAAAAAAACGTGCTTTGAAATTCCTAAATCAATATAAAATAAGGATTCACTAGAAATGCCAAAAAAATTAGAAATCTTTTCTGAAAGGGAATTAAGAAATTCAAATTCAAAGATATTTTTTTTGCTGTTTGCAACGTGATCAATAGCATATTGAGGAGCTTGATCCATTGTCCATTCTTTTCCAACTTTTTCAGCAATAAACATCGACGAAATATAAATAGAAAGTTATAAGGAAAAACAGAAAAAAAATTGTAAATCTTAATTATTATTTTTTACATGCTGATATGCACGATAAGAAGCATGAAAAACTCCAATAATAATTACAAAAATTTTCCAAAAATCGTTAAACAGAAAATAAGCTATTAAAAGCCAAGATATAATAATTCCGATGAATTCAAAATAGACTGAATAACTTTCAGCTAAAATAGAACTTAGTTTTTTCTTTTTACTCATCAACTATGATGTCACATCTTCCTGAAAATTGAGCACCATCTTCAATGGTAAGAATTTTATATTTTAGATTTCCAACAAGCTCACAGCCTTTCAGAAGTTCAGCTGGGCCATTAATGAATGCATCACCCTCAATATAACCATTAATTTGAATCATTGAAGCTTCAACATCACCGTAAATTTTTCCACTTTTTGCTAATTGAATTGCTCCATTCGTTTTGACAGAACCTTTTATCTCTCCATAAATGGTAACATTGCCATTTAAAAGTACATTACCATCAATGGCCACATCTTCAGCAATGATTGTTTGACTATTAGTTGCTTTGGATTGAATTTTCATTGAGATAATTTATCGGATTTTAAGTTAAAATCTTCAAAAAAATTAATTGGATCAATAGAATTTCCATCTTTCCAAATTTCAAAATGTAAATGAGGACCAGTGGACATTCCTGTATTGCCTAATTTAGCAATTACGTCTCCAGCTTTAACTGTATCCCCTTTTTTAAAAAAATTTTCCTGGTTATGATAATAATGTGAGAGATACCCATTTTGATGATCTATGATAATAAAATTTCCAAAATCATCTGAGAAATCACTAAATACTATTTGTCCGTCCGCTATTGCAAAAATAGGTGTTCCTTCAATATTTACAACATCTATTCCAAAATGTTTAGTTTCTGTATCATATGTTCTGCTAATCAAACCATCTGCAGGCTTAACTGTGGGAAGATTATTTGCCAAGATATATCTAATATTGTTTTCATTTAAATCATTGCCCTTTTCTGTACCAATAATTGAATCAATATAAGATTTCATTAAGGCAATCTCTTCAATCGACTTATCAATGTTGTTAATGATTTCTTGTTGCTGCTTTATTTCTTTGTTAATTGTTGAAACTCTTAAGTATTCTTTTACAATTGGGGATGAAAAATATAAAAGTGCAATTGAGCAAAGAACCATTATTGATAATATTATAATCGATGAAATAAATGTTAATCTACTAAATTCTATTTGCCATGATTTATCTGAAAATGGAGATATCTGTTAATAGTTTTTGCCAAAGCTGAAGCATCCCTTGAGTAGTTTTTCTCTGTAAAATTGCTCTTGCTTGCCCTGCATTAATTTCACCTTTAAGGATGCTATCTTGGATTTGATCAGGAAGCTTTAATAGTCTTAAAGCATTAGAAACTGCAGGCCTTGATTTACCAACAGTTTTTGCTATTTCAGTTATTGAAGATTGTAAATTTTCTTGAAGGTACTTATATCCTTTTGCCTCTTCAATTGGGTTGAGGTCTTCTCTTTGAATATTCTCAATTAGAGCCATATACATTACATCTTTTGTTGTATCTGCATCAATAACGTAAGCTAAAATTCTTTTTTTGTTTAATAGTTTGTGGGCTCTATATCTTCTCTCACCAGCTACAATAATATATTTGTTGTCGACTTTTTTGACAGTAATTGGACTAATTAAACCTTTTTCATCTATGGATTGAGCTAGTTGTTTAAGAGATTTGTCTTCAAAATTTTTTCTAGGCTGATTAGGATTGGGTTTAATTTTGCTTAAAAGAATACTGCTTTGATTAAAATCTTCAAGATTGTTTTTTGAAGGAGTTAAAAGAGCTCCTAGTCCTTGACCGAGCTGTTTATTTTTTTTCATTAATTATCTCCAATGCTAAGTCCATATAATCTTTTGCACCCGAACAATTCACATCATACATAATTGCAGGTTTTCCATCGTCTGGTGCTTCAGCTAATCTTACGTTTCGATTAATTTTAGTTTTAAATAATTTATTTTTAAAATTTGTTTTTAACAAACTCTCAACTTTTTTAGAAAGTCTTAGTCTCTTTGTATGCATTGTAATCAGCAATCCAAGAATATTCAGCTTACCATTTATATTTTCTTTAACAATTTTAATTGTTTCCTGTAAACTTCTTAAACCTTCAAGTGCAAAAAATTCGCTTTGAATAGGAATTAAAACATCTGTTGAAGCAGTTAAAGCATTTAATGTTAAAAGACCTAAGGAGGGAGGACAGTCAATTAGGATATAGTCATAATTTTTTTTCACCTTATTTATCAATTTTAATAACTGCTTTTCTCTATTTGGCAATGAAACCAGCTCTACTTCACAGCCAACTAAATTGGTGTCTGATTTTATAAAATCCATATATTCAATAGATGTGTTTGAAATAATGTCTACTATTTTTCTATTTCCTGTAATTGCATCATAGATTGAAAATTCATTATTAATATCAAAATCATTTAATCCTGTCGTAGCATTGGCTTGAGGATCAAAATCAATTAACAAGGTTTTCTTTTCTAAGATACCCAAGCTTGCAGCTAAATTAATTGCAGTAGTAGTTTTGCCTACTCCCCCTTTTTGATTTATGATGGAAATAATTTTTTTCATTTGAATGAAAAATTTAATCGGTAAATAAGGGTAATACAAAGTTTTTAAAAAATCATTTTATCTAACTTAACTTTAAGAGTGAAAGAAAGAATATTAATTACTGGATACAATGGCGAATTAGGTAGTAAAACTCTTAAAGAATTAGTTAGCATAGGTAAATCAGTTATTGCTTTAGATATAAATGATCCAAAAGAAAAAATTCATTCCGTTAAATACATCAAAGACACTATAACTAATAAAAAACTAATAGATTCAATATTTAACGATTATCATATTAGTGAAGTTTATCACTTTGCTGCACTACTAAGCCAAACGGCTGCTCAAAACCCTGAATTGGCATTTGAAATAAACGAAAAAGCATCGAAAAACTTAATTGATTGTTCGTACAGTTTTGGAACAAAAAATAATTGTATCACAAGATTTTTTTTCCCTAGTTCAATTGCTGTTTATGGTCCAAGAAAAATTGAAAATGCTTCGGAGCAAGATATTATTAAACCAACAACAATTTACGGAAATAATAAACTTATCATTGAACAATATGGAAGTAAACTACATGAACAAAGTCTATTTAAAAAAATTGGATTAGATTTTAGATCAATTAGGTTCCCAGGAGTAATAAGTTATGATACTGTTCCATTTGGAGGTACTACAGATTATGCTCCACAAATGATAAATAATGCAAAAAAAGGTGAAAAATTTGAATGCAAGTTATCTCCAGACACAAAACTACCATTTATAGGGATAGATAAAACAATATCATCTATTATTGACATAATGGATTTAGAAATAATCGAGACTAAGTTGAGAGCATTTAATGTTCAAGAAGCAAGTTTTTCTGTTAAAGAACTAAGTGATTTCCTATCACAAAAATTTCCTTCTTTTCAAATTACGTATAATGAAGATAAAAGTTTTCAATCAGTTGCAGATACGTGGCCCTCAAGTTTAAATTGTAACAAAGCGAACAAATTTTGGAATTTCTATACGGAAAAAGACTTTGAAGTGTTTTTGGAAAAGATAATTAATAAGTAAATATGAAAGAAATAGATAAAATATTACAATCTCAGTTAAATGACATCAAAGAGCAAGGTACCTTTAAAGAAGAAAGGGTAATCGAAACCGCTCAAGAATCAGAAATAAATGTAAGTGGCAAAAAAGTACTAAACTTTTGTGCAAATAATTATTTAGGTCTTGCAAACAATAGTGAAATTAGAAAAGCAGCTATGCAAGCTATTCAAGAATGGGGTTTCGGCTTAGGTTCAGTCAGATTCATATGCGGAACTCAAACAATTCATAAAGAATTAGAGCAATCAGTTAGTAATTTTTTAAACAAGGATGATACAATCTTGTATTCTTCCTGCTTTGATGCAAATGGCGGTTTATTTGAAACAATCTTAGGTGAAGAAGATGCTGTTTTTTCAGATGAGCTAAATCATGCTTCAATTATTGATGGTATCAGATTATGTAAAGCTCAAAAGTATAGATATAAAAATTGTGATATGGATGATTTACAAGAAAAATTAAGTAATTCAGATGCAAGGGTTAAGCTGATTGTTACAGATGGAGTTTTTAGCATGGACGGAACAATTGCACCTGTAGACTTGATTGTTCAATTAGCCAAAAAATATAATGCATTAGTTATGGTAGATGACTGTCATGCTACTGGCTTTATTGGAACAAATGGAAAAGGGAGTGGAGAACATTGTGGAGTTTTAGATGAAGTTGATATTATTTCTTCAACTTTTGGTAAAGCTCTTGGAGGAGCGTCGGGAGGATTTATCTCTGCAACAAAAAATATTGTAGATACGCTTAGACAAAAATCTAGACCTTACCTTTTTTCAAATAGCTTAGCACCAGCATTGGTAGTAGCATGCTTAAAAGCACTGGAAATAATCAATAATAATAAAAACCTTATCACCAAGCTTCATGATAATACATTATACTTTAGAGAACAAATCACTGAAATTGGCTATGAAGTAAAAGGAGATTCACATCCAATTGTCCCGATAATGATTTATGATGCCAAGCAAGCAGTTGCTTTGTCTGAAATGTTATTAGAAAAAAATATTTACGTAATTCCATTTTCATTTCCAGTCGTTCCAAAAAATCAAGCAAGAATAAGGGTACAATTATCTTCTTCTCATACTATGGATCAATTAAAACATTCAATTAGTGCTTTTAAGGAATGCGGTAAAGCTCTAAATATTATTTAAAAAAATAGTGAAAAAATATCTTAATGTGTTAAATTCTCTCACTTATGGATAGTTCAATAAGAAATAGATTATTAACAATATTGTTTGTTTTTGGATTGGGAATTTATGCTCTTCTTCCATCACTTAGATATTCATTGATGGATGAAGAGAAAAAATCAAATCTTTCTGATGATCAAATAGATTATTTTGAGTCAAGAAGTATCAAACAAGGATTAGACTTAAAAGGTGGAATTTATATTGTTCTTGAAGTTGATTTACCACAATTGATTGATAATTTAGCTAAAAACAAGGACAATAATTTTAATGAGTTTTTAATTGATTTAAAAAATGAATATAATAACTCTTCAAGTGATTTTTTTACTGTCTTTGAAAATTTAGCAGATGAAAAAGAATTAAAACTTCCAAGATATTTTATTAATTACGGAAAAACAAAAGACCAAATAATTACTCAACTATCTTTACAATCTGAAGATTCCATTAAAAGAGTTATTGAAATTATTCAAAATCGTGTAGACCAATTTGGTGTGGCTGAACCAACAATTCAAAAACAAGGGAATAATAGAGTTATTGTAGAGCTAGCAGGAATTGAAGATTCAGAAAGAGCTAGAGACCTTCTTCAAAGTACAGCATTATTAGAATTGATGATTGTTAAAAATGTTGAAAGCACAAATGCAATCATTAGACAAATTGATAGTATTATGACAGCTTCAAATGGTAATGATGTTGAACAAAATGATCAAATTAATGAATTATTTGATTCAAGCTTATCATCTGAACTAGGATTTTCTTCATTGCTGATATCGGTTGGAGGAAACCTAGCAATTGCTTCAAAAGACTTAACTGCTCTTAAAGATATTTTATCAAAAGAAGATGTTAAACAAATTTTGGAAGCAACCAATAGTACTATTTTGACGAGCGACTCTTCTATTAAGCTTATAAATGAAATTGGCGAAGAAGAAGAATTTTATACACTATTCCATTTATTTAATAATGCTGAGCTTACTGGAGGAGTAATAGAAGATGCTCAAATGAGATTAAGCCAAGCAGGAGTAACTGCGGGACAGGCTGTTGTTGAAGTTGAAATGAATAGTGAAGGTTCCAGAGAATGGGCTAGAATCACAGGTGCGAATATAAACAATAGAATTGCTATTGTACTTGATAAGAAAGTGCACATGGCTCCTGTCATTAGAAGTCAAATTTTTGGCGGAGGAACTGTTATTGAAGGATTAGATTCAATCGAAGAAGCTGAAGATATAGCTATTGTTTTGAGAGCGGGTGCTTTACCTGTTCCTGTTACAATTGCTGAAGAAAGAACTGTTGGGGCATCTTTAGGAGCAGATTCAATTAGCAAAGGTACACTATCAATGGCAATTGGTTTACTACTAGTGGTATGCTTCATTGTATTCTTCTATAAGATGTCAGGTTTAATTGCAAGCTTCTCTGTTTTGTGGACTCTAATTTTATTGTTAGGTGTCTTAGCACTTCTAGAAGCAACGTTAACTCTCCCTGGAATCGCAGGACTAATATTAACAGTTGGTATGTCAGTTGATGCTAATGTTATTATTTTTGAAAGAATTAAAGAAGAATTGCGTAATGGAAAATCAGTTAGATCCGCTATTGATTCAGGTTATGAAAGAGCAATTAGGACAATTGTTGATGCTAATTTAACTACAGGTATTGCAGCAGCAGTGCTTTATCAATATGGTAGTGGTCCAATAAAAGGTTTTGCAACTGTACTCTTTTGGGGGATTATTGTAAGTATGTTTACTGCTATTATTGTAACAAGATTTGTGTTTGATTTTGTAACAACGAGAAAAAATATAGAAAGACTGAGTATATAATTATGAAATTCATGGAAAACACTAAAATCAATTTTATGAAGTTCAAATCATTTGGATTTGGTCTCTCGTCCGTGTTAGCATTTGGATCAATCATACTTCTCCTTATGGGCGTGAATCTTGGCATTGACTTTAAAGGTGGAACAGCAATTGGAGTTAGTTTTTCTGAGGATGTATCCATACAGGAAGTAAGGGGCTCACTTAAATCAGTACCTTTGAACGATAGCATAGTAGATTTAAGTGGAGAAGAAATTAAATATTTTGGAAGTCAAAGTGATGTTATGATTAAAATAAAGTCTCTTGATAATGAACCTGAAAACTTTGGTCAAATAGTTATTAATCATTTGTATGATTCTATGTCAGCAAAATCACCAGAAAACAAAAATGATTTTATTCTTTCGCTAGGCTCAGTAAGTCCAAAAGTAGGATCTGAGTTAAGTGGAAAAGCATTTTGGTCTGTTGTATCTGCTTTAGTCTTAATTCTGTTTTATATATCTGTAAGGTTTGAGTTTAGATTTGCTTTAGGGGCTATTTTAGCTCTAGTTCATGATGTAGTTATTACATTGGGAATTTTTTCTCTAACTGGTTTTGAAATTACACTAAGTACAGTTGCAGCTTTTTTAACTATTGTTGGATACTCCTTAAATGATACAATTGTTATTTTGGATAGAATTAGAGAAAATATGAAATCCTCTGGTACTGTAATGTTTGAATCAACTATTAATAAAAGCATAAATCAATCCCTAAGCAGAACTTTAATTACTTCTTTAACGACACTGTTTGTTATTATTGTTTTGCTCGTTTATGGCGGTGAAGTAATAAGACCATTCTCTTTTACTATGTTAGTTGGTGTGATTGTAGGTACTTATTCAAGTATTTATATTGCTAGCGCGTTGCTTGCAACCATCTACCAATCTTCTAACAAATAATGAATAATAAGATTTTATTTCCATTCATTACGTTGTGCGTGATTTGGGGTTCTACATGGTATTTTATTAAAATTTCTTTAAATGCTGGGGTTCCACCTTTTTATGGAGTGGGATTAAGATTTTTGTTTTCTGGAATTATTTTTTATTTATATATCTATTACAAAAAGCTATCTATACCATTCACCCCGCAAGCAATAAAATTATATCTCTCATTTGGGCTATTAAACTTTAGTCTATCTTATGGAATGACTTATTGGGCTACTCAATATATTTTTTCTAGCATCTCATCGATTCTATGGGGTCTATTTCCACTCTTTACAAGCTTAATGGCTCATTTTATGATTAAAGATGATCCTAATGAAAGATTGAATAAAAATAAAATTGCAGCTCTATTTACTGGTCTAACAGGAGTCATAATTATGAGTACTAATCAAGAAATTGATTTAGCCTCTCAATCGTTTTTGGCAATTCTTGTTTTAATTGCGGTAATTATTATAGCAGCATATCCAAGTGTTCTTTACAAAAAATACAATGACGAAGTTGGTCCATATCAAATGAATGCTGTTTGTCAGGTATTAACAGGCTTTGTGATGCTTTCTATGTCATTTCTAGTAAAAGAAGATACTTCAGTTATATTATGGACAAATGAGCTTATACTTTCAACGTTATATCTTATAATTTTTGGGGGATTTATTTCTTGGGGGATTTATTTCTGGCTGTACCAATACCTTAATGTAACACAAATTACTTATGTTGCTATCTTCCCTCCAATCGTTGCGATATTACTTGGTTGGATATTTTTAGGTGAAATACTTACAACAAAAGAAATTATTGGAACCTTATTTATTCTTGGAAGTTCTATACTTATATATAGGAAATAGAACCTATTTTATAATAAATTAAATTATGGTTGAAAAAATTAAATCAAACCTTCTCGCTGGTATAGCAACTATTGTACCGCTAGCGCTAACTGTTTATGTTATACAAGTTACATTAGAAATAACTATTTGGCTTGGTGGAACTGTTGCAGAGCCACTAGAAAGATTTGTTAATGTGACTTTTCCAGGTTTCGGTATTATCAGCTCAATTGTAGGTCTTTTAATTGTTTTATTGGCACTTATCATTTTCGGAGCTTTAGCTAGAAATGTTTTTGGCAAAAGAGTTGTTAATTGGTTTGAAGGAATCTTTAAAAAAATACCTTTAATTGATACAATCTATGGAACAACTAAACAAATTATTGAAACAGTTTCTGGATCACAAAATAATTCTTTTCAAAAAGTTGTATATGTTGAATATCCAAGAAAAGGTACATGGACGTTAGGTTTTGTTACTAGTGAATCCACAAACGAACTTGATGAAGAGTTTTATCACCTTTTTGTACCAACCACACCAAATCCTACATCAGGATTTTTTCTTATCATTCCTAAAGAAGATACTACTTTAGCAGATGTAAATGTTGAAGAAGGCTTCAGAATGATTGTTTCAAGCGGAATGGTTGGAAGTCATAAAAATTCTATAGTTAAATAAAAAAAAGGAGCACCGAAATGCTCCTTTTTTTAATTAAACCTAATAAGATAAAAGTTTATTAACCTCTACCTCTAGCCATAGGTGCGCGAGATACATCACCGTCTTTATCGATGAAGTATAGGTAACCGCTTTCACGTGTTACACCTGCATCAGCAACTTTTTCAGCATTACCGCCACCAGATCCGCCTCTTGACATACCTGAGCGCCATACGTTACCATCTTTACCTAAATAATATAGATAGCCTTTTTCTTTGCTAACACCACATGTTTTTACTTTTTCAGCCATTTTATTCTCCTTAAAAAGTTTAGTGAATAAGCTTATCTCAATATTCTACTACTAAACTCGATTTTTTGCAAGAAATTTCTCGTCGGAGGCCCCTCGGAAGAATTTTACAAAAAAGCTTTAAAATTTTTATTAATTAGTTAAATTTGGCCCATGCCCCGGTAGCTCAGCTGGATAGAGCAACGGATTTCTAATCCGTAGGTCACAGGTTCGAATCCTGTCCGGGGTACGACGACAAACTCCCCTTTTTACTCCTTTTAAAAACCTCAAAAAAACAACAATAGTGACAACAATAGTGAATTGATTTTTTCCTCGAATTTTTGGTACTACGGAGCTGAATCCGTTGTAATAATTTATATTTATT
>LUMQ01000345.1_pt1 | contig 35453 bp, 45 predicted proteins | sample 729621 | NCBI WGS metagenome assembly LUMQ01 (sample SAMN03860259, study PRJNA289734) | marine metagenome | biome: seawater column; feature: ocean; material: water; isolation source: Red Sea water column Station 12 - depth 25m | place: Saudi Arabia: Red Sea | collected 2011-10-15 | depth 25 m | reverse complement strand
AAATGAAGGTGGAGGGCGATGGGATACATCAAGCCTTTTAAAAAGATTACAAAAATTTGCTTAAGTTATTATTCTTGATAAATAAACAAAGATTCCAAATCCAATAAGTATCCATCCAGACATTGATTCAACAGAACCAGGGTCTATGCTCATTGATTCTTCATACATGGAATAAAAACTTTCTGGGAAAGTTACAATCCAAACGACACCAAAAATATGAAATATCATTATCAATCCAACCATCCAATTCATAGGCTGACTTGTAAAAACTATAAAAGAAGCAACAATGATGAAAATTAATTCTATTGTGAGCAACGTATTTATATTTTTCTTCGCATACAAATATCTTAAAAGTCCGATATCTTTTACGTAAGAGTATAAAAACAGAAATCCATAGATCATGTATAAGGATGATAGAAGGATTAACATAAATTATTACAGGTCTCCTTCTTTTCTAACCTCACTTCTCTCAACTTCGAATTTTTCACCATACCTTGCAGCAAGCTTCTCTTGATTCTCACTTATTACTTCATATGGATCTAAGTTAAGAGCAGCGCAGGCTGTAACCCAATACCACAGAAACTTTTTTTCAATTCTTCAAGATCAATACTTGGATCGCTAGTGACTTTAGTTACAAAATCGGTGTAAGTTGAAAAGAAGTTCTTAATTTCTTCGCTCATTTTTTCTCCATAATATAATATTTAATTCTAACATTTGATCTAGAAAGATGAGTCCTGCCATGACAATTTTGAAATAAATTCAGACGTATAAGCTTTTTGCTTATCTAAAACCTTCATATTTTTTAGATCAACTCCACATAAATTTTCATAATCTTGTAATGATCTTGTATCACCAAGACCAAACTCATCATTAATTTCATTATTAATAACTTTTCTTAATCTCTCTATGCTTATTTCTTCTCTTTGATGCCATTTAATATCTCTGCCTTCGTCTTCGCTAGTATCCCAATGTAACTTTCTTTTTATGTCTGTTACATCAGTATATAAGTGAAATAGAGGAGCCTCAGGAATATGGAATATCCCAAAACCTCTAGTAAAGGCTCTCAGCACTAGGGATATTTCTTCACCATAAAAATAAAAAATTGGGTCGTATGGAATTTTCTTTACAAAGTCTGATGTTGTAAAAATAAATCCAGCAGCTAGCAGGAATCCATGTGTTATTTCTTCACTTGAAATAGCACCAATCTGTCTGCAGAAATTCCCTTTTATAAACATTGAATCTTCTCTAAAAGTAATTACCTCAAAAGCTCTTGGATAACATGTAATTATTGGATTTTTATGCAACCCAGAATCAACCTCTTGTATCTTATTGATGTATTTTATTAAGTATGAATCCCAGTCTTCTTCGAATTGAGAGTGTGAATCAATTTGTAAATAATATTTTTCGTTTGTAAATTTTTTTTGAATTTCTGCTCTAGCCCAACATGGACCCTCAGATAAAAGAGGATCAATATGTTCATAATGAATTTGATCCTTGAATGAGAATTTGTCAATATTGAGCGGATAGCTTGATTGATCACATACACCGAATACTAAGTTTTCAGGATTTTTAGAAGATTCGTATGCACTTATAATTGTGGACTCAAGTAAGGGGTCCTGATAGGAAGCAATTGAAATAAAAATTTTCATAACAAATTTATTTATAATACAAAAATAGTATAATTTGTATCGCAAATGGAACCAAAAAAAATATCTGATAACGTCACTCTTTATTCTGCAGACCCAATTGTTTATGTAGTAAATAATTTTTTATCCGATGATGAATGTGAAGCATTTGTTGAAATGGGTAAGGGTAAAATGGAAAGAGCTAAGGTAATTTCAGATGATGAAAGTGAATTTCATGCAAGTAGGACCAATGATTTTTGTTGGTTGGAACATAGTGCATCTGATGTCATTCATGAAGTAAGTAAGCGATTCTCTGTTTTAGTTAAGATGCCAATTAACAATGCTGAACAATTTCAGCTTGTCTATTATGGGCCTGGTAATGAATATAAGCCTCATTTTGACGCTTTCGATAAGACTACAAAAGAAGGACAAAATAATTGGTTTCCAGGTGGCCAAAGAATGGTGACAGCCCTTGCTTATTTAAATGATGTTGAGGAGGGAGGCGCTACGGATTTTCCAAAAATAAATGTTTCTGTAAAACCAAATAAAGGTGACGTAGTTGTTTTTCATAATTGTATAGAGGGTACAACTGATATTAATCCACAAGCACTTCATGGAGGTTCGCCAGTTGTTGCAGGTGAAAAATGGGCAGTGAATCTTTGGTTTAGGGAATCAGCAATCTATTAGTCACTACTTTTCAAAGATCTTTGACTATCAGCGATATTATATAAATGTTCTTGAGCCTCGGGCTTGAGTTGTGCCACACCCATAGTCAGCACATCTATTACAGCTGTGTATGCAATCCTAGATGTAACTGGCTTTGATATTCTGTTGTTGATCCCTACATTAATTGTCAGAGGATAATCACAGATATTTGCAAGTGGAGTGTCGCCTGGCATTATCCCAATTACTTTGACACCATTTTTTCTTACAATTTTTACACTTTCTATTAATGCGGTTGTAGTTCCAGATTGTGATATTGCCACCACAACGTCTTCTTTTTCAAGAGAGTTAGCTGACATAAACTGAAGATGTGGATCTGATATATTTGATGATGGAATCTTTAATCTAAAAAATTTATGCTGACCATCCATTGCTACTGGAGCTGAACCACCAAAAGCATAAAATTCTACACGTTTTGCATTCACCAAGGTTTCAATAGCATTTTCAAGGATATCTTGATCAATTTGCGATCGAACATTTAATATTTCACTTATGCCGGTATCGAAAACTTTCTCACAGAGCTCATGAATAGAATCATCTTCATCTATTTCATACATTACAAAATAATCATCTGCTGCTAATTGCTGAGATAAATTAATTTTTAGTTCTTGAAAACCTGAAAATCCTATTGCTTTGCAAAATCTAATAAGTGTGGGTTCACTTATTCCCATAGCTTCAGATGCTTCTGCAGTTTTCATGGTGATGACAGATTTAGGATCTTCTAATATAAACTCTCCGACTACTTTTTCCGACTTTCTTAAATCTGGTATCGAATTCTTAATTTGTCTCAATAATTTTGTCGACATAAGGTTAGAATATCTAACTTAAAGAAAAAAATGAATCCCTAAATGGACGTATCTCATATTTTAGATAATTTAAATGAAGAACAGCGAAAAGCTGTCACTTCAGAAAAACAGCATTTGCTAGTTTTGGCTGGCGCAGGCTCTGGAAAAACAAGAGTTTTAGTGCATAAAATTGCATGGGAAGTTGAGGCTTTAGGCAGAAATCCCTCTTCAATAATGGCAGTTACTTTTACAAACAAAGCTGCAAATGAGATGCGCTCAAGAATTGAATCGCTTCTTCAGGCCCCAATGCTAGATTCGTGGGTTGGAACCTTTCATGGACTATCTCATAAACTTTTAAAAAGATTTTATAAAGAAGCAGGACTGTCAAGCAGTTTTACTATTCTAGATTCTGATGATCAGTTACGAATTATAAAAAGAATTTCTAAAGAACTGAACTTAGATGAAGCACAATGGCCAGCAAGACAGAGCCAATGGCAAATTAATGCTTGGAAAGACGATGGGTTAAGACAAAAGGATGTTGATGATAAAGAGGATTTCTATACTGAAACAGTAAGCAAAGTTTACAAAGAGTATGAAGAAACATGTCAAAGAGATGATTTAGTCGATTTTGGTGAGCTCTTATTAAAGTCCTATGAGGTTTTAATCAATTCAAAGTCTGTAAAAACTTTTTTTCAAACAAGATTCCAATCAATCCTTATAGATGAGTTTCAGGATACTAACACTATTCAATATAAGTGGCTTCAAGAAATAGCTTCAAGAGATTCTAATGTAACGGCAGTGGGGGATGATGACCAGTCGATTTATGGATGGAGAGGAGCAAAGGTTGAGCATGTAAATTCGTTCTCAAAAGACTATAAACAAACTGAAATTATTAGATTAGAACAAAATTACAGGTCAACAAACATTATTCTCAATGCTGCAAATGCTTTGATTGATAACAATAAAGATAGGTTGGGTAAAAATCTTTGGACAGATAAAGTAGAGGGTGAGCAAATAGTTCTCTATCAGGCATATAACGAACAAGATGAAGCTAGATTCGTCGCTGATATTTTAAAAGAATGGATGAATAAGGGTGGTACTTATGAAGAGGCTGCAGTGTTATATCGTTCTAATGCTCAATCAAGAGCAATTGAGGAGGCATTACTTCGTGTGAGTATTCCTTACAGGATATACGGGGGCCTGAGGTTTTACGAAAGACTAGAAATAAAGAATGCTATTTCATATTTGAGAATTATTTTTAATAACAATGATAATCCTTCATTTGAGCGATCAATTTCAAATCCAACAAGAGGTGTTGGTGAAAAAACATTAGCAAAAATTAGAAATGCTGCAAAACAATATAATATTTCTTATATAAAAGCTTCAGCGAAACTAATCGATGAAGGAAAAATTTTAGGAAGAGGAGGGTCTGGATTAAAAGATTATCTTGAATTCATTGCTGGTTGTAAGGGTTTTATCGAAGAGAACTCTTTATCTGACCTTATGGAGCTAATTATTAAAGAAACTGGTTTATATGCTTATCATGCAAAAGAAGCTGGAGAAAAAGGAAAAACACGAACTGAAAACCTAGAGGAATTAATCACAGCTACAAAAAATTTTGAGCAAAGCATTAAAGATGAAAGAACAAATATAGAAATTGCTGAAAGTTATCTCGATATTATTTCTTTAGATTCTGGCGATAGGCAAGCATCGGAACACGATGATGCTGCACAACTTATGACAATGCACTCTGCAAAAGGACTAGAATTCAAATTAGTTCTTCTAACAGGTCTTGAGGAGAGTCTTTTCCCGCATGGCAGATCAATGGAGAGTGCATCGCAGTTAGAAGAGGAAAGGAGGCTTTGCTATGTTGCAATTACAAGAGCAATGGAAAAACTTTACATTACACATGCAGAATCAAGGCGTCTTCATGGAACAGATACCTTTAATCCACCTTCAAGATTTTTGCGGGAAATTCCAAAAGATCTAATTGATGAAATAAGACCTAGAGCACAAACTAATATTCCTTATAATAGAAAAGACTTCAATGAGACAAAAATTGAATTTGAGGAGGAGATAGGTATTGCTCTTGGACAAAAAGTTTTACACAAAAAATTTGGTGAGGGTATTGTGCTTAACTATGAAGGCTCGGGAGATGCTGCAAGAGTTCAAGTAAATTTTGATAGTTCAGGAACGAAGTGGTTAGTTATGGCTTACGCAAACCTAGAAAAAATTTAATGAGAAATTTAACTTACATATTAACTTTGATAGTTTTGGTTGGTTGTTCTGGCGAGCAATCTACAGGATTAGACGAAGATGTCTTGAAAGAGAAAAAATATAATTGGCGCTTAGTTACATCATGGCCAAAAAATTATCCTGGTCTAGGCATGGCACCTGAAAGAATTGCTGATCTTGTTGAAGAAATGAGTAATGGGCAGATGACCATTACTGTTTATGGTGCAGAAGAACAAGTTCCTGCTTTTGGTGTGTTTGATGCTGTATCAAGTGGCTCACATCAAATGGGTCACAGTGGCGGCTATTTTTGGAAAGGCAAAGTCCCAGCTGCTCAATTTTTTACAAGTGTTCCTTTTGGACTAACAGCTGATGAGATCAATGCTTGGGTATACAGAGGTGGTGGCTTGGAGTTATGGCGAGAAATATACCAACCCTTTAATATTTATCCGATCCCAGCTGGAAATACAGGAACACAGATGTTTGGATGGTTTAACAAAGAAATAAATTCTTTAGCAGACATTAAAGGACTAAAAATGCGTATACCTGGAATTGGTGGAGAGGTCTTAAAAGAAGCTGGAGGCATACCAGTAACTCTGCCAGGTGGAGAACTTTTTACAGCGCTTCAAACAGGAGTTATAGATGCTACAGAATGGGTAGGCCCATATAACGATTTAACATTTGGATTTCATCAAGCAGCTAAATACTATTATTATCCTGGATGGCACGAGCCTGGACCTATGCTAGAACTATTGATTAATTTAGATGCATGGAATTCTCTTCCTAAGCATTTGCAAGTAATAATAGAAACCGCATCAAAAGCTGTTAATCAAGATATGCTGGATGAATATTTAGCCAGAAATAATCAAGCATTAACCGAGTTAGTTGACGTCCATGGTGTCGAACTAAGAAGATTACCTGATGATGTTATTGAAGAATTTAGACTAATTTCAAATAAAATTTTAGATGATTTAGCAAAGGATGATGAAAATATTGCTAAAGTTTATGAGTCATATAAAATCATAAAATCTCAGAAGATGCATTTGTAGAAGCAAGAAACAAATAGTGCTTGAAAACCTAACTTTTAAATCTCTTGGAACTGTGAATTATCACGAAACTTTGGAACTGATGAAATCTCACATCAAAGATAAAAATTTCAGTAATGAAATTTGGATACTTGAACACCCACCAATTTTTACTTTAGGAACTGCAGCCGATAAAAATCACATCATTAATCCAAAGAATATACCTGTTGTTCAATCAGATAGAGGTGGAGAGGTCACATATCATGGACCTGGACAATTAGTCATTTATTTTCTCTTAGATATTAAAAAACTTAACTTTAGTCCTAAGAAGCTTGTAAGTACTATTCAGTTATTCGTAAAAGAGTTGCTAGAAGAATTTTCGATTGATTCAAATTTTATCGAAGGCGCACCCGGTGTTTATGTAGAGGAAAAAAAAATTGCTTCAGTGGGATTGAGGATTTCAAAAGGCAAGTCTTACCATGGAATTAGTATAAATTATGATATGGACCTTTTACCTTTTAAACAAATTAATCCATGTGGCTACAAAGACCTAGAAGTAACGCAGATAAAAGATTTAAATAAGGATATTTCTAAATTACAATTAGAAAAAATATCAATAGATTTACTTAGAAAAATTTTTTAAATGGAAATTATAGCAACAACTAAGATCACCAATAGGGATGGTATAAAGGCTGTTAAAAATGGCCAAAAATTAAACAAATATTTTGAAATACCTACACCAAAGAAACCAAGTTGGTTAAAAGTTAAGGCTGAGTTTAATCCTAATTTTCACAAGGTAAAGTTAAAAGCAAGCAACTATATACAGTTTGCGAAGAAGCTCATTGCCCAAATATTAATGAATGTTGGTCTGCTGGAACCGCAACTTTTATGCTAATGGGTTCTGTATGCACAAGAGCATGCAAGTTTTGTTCGGTTGATACAGGAAATCCAAATGGATGGCTTGATAAAGATGAGCCTTTGAATACTGCAAAAGCTGTCGAAATTATGAAGCTTAAGTATGTAGTTTTGACTTCAGTTAATAGAGACGATCTTCCTGATGGAGGCGCTCAACATTTTGCAAATACTGTAAAGCTAATTAAAGATTTAAATCCTGACACGGCTGTAGAAGCACTTACTCCAGATTTTAAAGGGCTTTCATCATCAATTGAAACTTTGGTTAATTGTGGATTAGAAGTTTTTGCACAAAATATTGAAACTGTTGAAAGACTTACTCACCAAGTTAGAGACATTAGAGCAGGTTATCAACAAACACTAGACGTACTTGCTGAATCAAAGCGAATTAACCCAAAAGTTCTTACTAAAACGAGTATTATTCTCGGATTAGGAGAAACTGATTCTGAAATAGAACAAACGCTAAATGATTTAGCAAAAAATAAAGTTGATATTGTCACAATTGGTCAGTATTTGAGACCAACAAGAAACCATCATCCAATTGAAAGATGGGTCACGCCAGAAGAATTTGAGAGATATAGACAAATAGGTCTCAACAAAGGATTTCTTGAGGTTGTTTCAGGCCCAATGGTTCGGAGCAGAGAGAGCTCTTGAAAAAAATAACGCTGGCTTATAGATTAAAATCTTTACCAAGACTTTCTCTTACTTTCTTAGTCCAGACTTCATATCCTTTTTTATTCATATGCAATCCATCTTCAATGAATAACTCTGGCATTCTTGTTCCATCCTGATTTAGCATAGGATCCCAGATATTAATATATTCCAAGTAAGCGTCGTCATTTGCGAGCAATTTAATTGAACTATTAAAAATTCTTTCTTCTTTATCAAGATATAGCCTATCAACAGTTGGTTTTATTCCGATTACATAAACTTTGATGTTTCCAAACTCATTCCTAACAAGATTCAAGAATTTTTTGAAATCTTTCAAAGTTTCTTCTGGAGTCTTTAATGCAGTTAGATCATTTGTTCCACAAAAAAAGACAATAGCCTTTGGATTATATGGCTTAACAATATCTTCAAAATGATAAATAACATGCGAAATTTGTGCTCCACCAAAACCACGATTTAACACCTCAAGTGGTTTCATATCCTCATTCAAAGAATCCCAAAATCTAATACTTGAACTACCTGTAAATAGAATTTTCCCTTTTCCAGGGAAGTTTTCTTTATCAAGTTTCTTAAATTCATTTATTTCATCAATGAATGCGTCATCCTTACTCCATTGCTGAATATATAAAGCCTCTTTTTTAACTTCAAAAAAAGACATCTCTACTCCAATCTCTTTTGCTTGAGTTTTGACTCTATCTTCTAATTCTCTAAAACCATCTGAGCAGCTAATTAAAATGAAGAAAGTAGATATGATTAAGAATTTTTTATACATAACTCTTATATTATTATACAGGATCAAATCCCATCATTAAAAGAGGTGGCGCAACAAGAGGGACGATCACATAACAAATTTCAATAAAATCTAAAATAAAACCAAGCAAAAAAATTATTATTAAGACAAATATTAGGGCAGTGAATGATCCTCCAGGCAGAGAGTTAAAAATTAGATCAATTAGCTCATCACCACCAACTCCTCTAAATATCAATGAAAAAATTGAAGCACCAATAAGAATTGTGAAAATCATTGTTGAAACAACAGCAGCCTTCTCGGAAGTTTCTTTTATGAAATTTAAATTAACTTTTCTATTGATTAATGCAATCAATAAAGCGCCAAATGCTCCAATGGCAGCTGCTTCAGTGGGCGTAGCAATACCAGCAAATATTGAACCTAGAACTAAAAAAATCAAAACTATTGGAAGTGCGAGAGTCTTAAGCAGTTCAACTTTATCTATAGCTAATTCTGTTGAAGTATCTTTTATCTTTAAATTATTGCTATTTTTATAAAGTGTATAAATAAGATACCCAATACAAATTAGTATTCCAGGAACAATAGCACCTATAAACAAATCTCCAACAGTTACAGTCTTTTGGGAAAATATGCCCATATCGTTTTGGGCTCTTTGATAAGCATTTGACATAACATCGCCAAGCAAGACCAAGGCTATAGGTGGTGGGATTATTTGTCCAAGAGTCCCGGTTGATGCAACCAACCCGGTAGAAAAGCTTTTATCATATCCTTGATTTATTAGAATTGGGAGGGACATTAGACCCATGGTTACTACAGTAGCACCTACGATTCCTGTGCTTGCTGCAAGTAAAGCACCAACAATAATTATAGATATAGACAATCCACCCTTGAGTCCTTTAAAAGCCTTTGCCATATTTTCAAGCATCTTTGCAGCAATGCCAGATTTTTCAAGAATAGTCCCCATAAAAATAAATAAAGGAACTGCAAGCAAAGTTACATTATTCATAATTCCAAAAATTCTAATTGGAATACTTTTAAAAATAGTCGGATCAAAAATTCCTAGAGGAATACAAATCAACGCAAATATTATTGATACACCTGCCAAAGTAAGCGCTACTGGAAAACCTATTAGTAAAGCAGTGCAAATTAGAATCAGTAGTAGAAAAGGTATTACTTCCATTTTTTATAAATTAGTTGATATGAGTAATGTTTTCTGGATATAAACATATGCAAGACCACCAGCTTCGGTTGAAACTTCTCTTATTTTCCAAGACATCTCAATTAGCTCGATAGAGTAAAAACCAATAACAAAACAAACAGGTAAGAGGAAGAAAAAGCTTAATAAAAAATTAACATTATTTTTATATGAACTAGATGAGCCTCTATAAAAAATATCTACTCTAACATGCTCGTCTTTGTAGTGAACATATCCAGCACAACCTAGAAAAATGAATGCATGAAGATACATTACAAATTCCTGCAGACCCGTAAGCCCAATACCAAAGAAATATCTAGCCACTATTATCACTATCATGAATATCGTCATAACTGGTATCATCAATGATATGAATTTTCCTAAGGAATTTATGACTTTTTCTAAATACATTATTGAATATGCCTCTACGTATTCGTAAAATACAGCCATGATTATAGTACTTTCTCCAGCAAAAACACTTGATTATGAGTTTGAATCAAATCACGAGCATTCTGTGCCTGCATTTTTGAGTCAATCTTCAAAACTTATTAGTAACTTAAAAACAAAAGAACCAAAAGATATTGCATCTCTTATGGGGCTAAGCGACAAACTTGCCACACTGAACTTCGATAGATATCAATCATGGTCTCCAGCAAAGAAAGTGTCTGCTGATTCGAAGCCTTCAATGCTTGTTTTTAAAGGTGACGTTTATCAAGGACTTCAAGCTGAAGATTTAAATAATTCTCAAATGAAATTTGCCCAAAAACACATAAGGATTTTATCTGGGTTATATGGAATATTGAGACCATTAGATCTAATGAAGCCCTATAGACTTGAGATGGGAACAAAATTAGAAACTTCAGAAGGAAAAAATCTCTACGAATTTTGGGGTGATAAGGTCCAAAAAAATGTTTTAAATGAATTGAAAGATCAAAAGTCAGATCTTTTAATTAATTTAGCCTCAAAAGAGTACTTTACAGTTTTAGGAAAATTGCCTGAAGATATTAATGTCCTTTCTCCAACATTTAAAGATTATAAGAACGGTAATTATAAAATTATCAGTTTCTATGCTAAGAAGGCTAGAGGCCTTATGGCTAGATGGATTATCCAAAATAAGGTTACTAATTTTGAAGACTTATCTGGATTCGATTTAGATGGATACAAATATTCAAAAGCTGAATCTACAGCAACTGTTCCTGTATTTCTTAGAAAATCCTAAGAGTTTGATTCGTTAAACTTCTTTACGTCAACCATATCATCGAAAGAAGCATCTCTTTTTTCCATGTTAGCAGTTATAGCTTCAGTCATATCTTTTTGACTTAGCATTGCACCACTCCAGAGGGCGTTATACTCTAGGCCATCACTTACGCTATGATCTCTTGAGAAATTCATTACTGCCTTTAGTCCATAAATAGCTACCGGAGATTTTGAGGCTATTTCTTTTGCTAACTTATTTGCTGCTTCAAGCATTTCTTCTTGTGATTCGAACATATCACTAATTAATCCTGATTCCTTTGCTTCTTCCGCATACATTCTTCTTCCGGTATATGCCATTTCTCTCATTTTTGAATCAGGAATAATTTTAGGCAATCTCTGAAGCGTTCCTACATCAGCTGCCATACCAATGTTAATTTCTTGTATACAGAAAAATGCTTCTTTTGATGCAAGCCTGATATCGCATGCTGTAACCATATCTACAGCACCTCCAATACATCCACCATGAATTGCAGCTATTACTGGAACCCTTATTTTTTCTAAATTGCTAATGTATCCTTGAAGCTCTTTTGCAACTCTATAAAGAGCCTCACCAATTCTGGCACTATCAGGCTTTTTATTATCAGGAATATTATCTACCCCATTTGAAAAAGCACTGAGGTCCATACCAGCACAAAAATGTTTACCCGTCGATGACATGACTACAACTCTAATATCAGAATTTCTATTAATTTCTTCTAAAATGTCTCCAAGCTCAACCCAAAAATCTCGTGACATAGTATTTAGCTCATTAGGTCTTGATAAAACTAAATTTGCTACATTATCTGAAACATTAAGATCAAAACATTTATATTTTCTTTTACTCATGACTTATCCACCATTTCTATTGATTCATTAACAATCGATCTCATTTTTTCAACGTGTTCAAATGTCTTATGATGAGACAGTACAACTTTTCTTTCTTCACTGAGAAGAACAAGCATTTTTTTTAATTTTTCTAAATTCTCTAAAATTTTATTATCCATAAGTTTTAACTTAATTATAATCTAAGCATTATAATGCTCATACACTATGAAATCACTAAGACATATTTTTTTATTTAGCATATTTTTTTTCAATAATGCTCCTATTGCAAGTGAAGTAGATAACTCTTATCAAAAACAATCACTTCTTGCTGTTTTATATAAGAGAACATCAGCTGAATATAAAGCAAATACATTTCAAGTTTACTCATCCGCAAAAAATAATATTGATAAAGCGTTACAAGACAAATCTTGGACCGCTCTTTTAAATCAAGATAAAGATTACCAAAATTTACCACCTGCAGTAATTTTAGATATTGATGAAACTGTTCTTGATAATTCCGAGCACCAAGTTAGAAGTATTAAAAATGGCACAAACTATCCTGTGGGTTGGAAGGAGTGGGTATCTGAAGAGACAGCAGGAGCTCTACCAGGCGTAAAAGAATATCTCAATTATGCTGACAAAAAAGGCGTCAAAATCTTTTATGTCACTAATAGAACTCATGATTTAGAGGAGTATACTCGCAACAACTTAAAGGCTCTAGGACTTCCATTGGATAACGATATGGATGTGCTTATGATGAAAAATGAAAAAGGTTGGACCTCAGATAAAACAAGCAGAAGAGACTTAATTAAGAAAAATTTTCGAGTGATTCATATCTTTGGTGATCAGCTAGATGACTTTATACCTCTTCAAAAGACTGCAACAAACATAACATCTAGAAAAGCCCTTATTGATCAATATTCAGATATGTGGGGTGAAAAGTGGTACATGCTTATCAATCCAATGTATGGTGAATGGGAAGAGGCATTATATGAACATTGCTGGAGTTGTTTTCCTGAAGAAAGCGATAGAGTTATTCAGAGACTAAAGGCACTTGATTAAAATTTAATGAGATTTATATTATTTTTAGTTATTTTCTTTATTACATCATGTGATTCTTCAAAAAAGATTGAATCAATGAAGATTGGCTCTGAGGAAACAAAATTTTTAAAGATCAAACATTTTCCAGATAATTTAAAGGCTAAAAATGTAATTTTTGTTGTTGGAGATGGAGCTGGATTCTCTCAGGTTACTCTTTCTAGAATCGTTATTGGTGGTTTGGATTACAGACTTGCCATTGATCAGTTGCCAATACAAGGAGCTTCTTTAACACATCCATTTGGAAATGTTGTAACAGATTCTGCCGCTGCAGGAACTGCATGGGCAACTGGTAATAAAACTAAAAACAGATATTTGTCAGTTGACCCTAATAAAGATAATTTAAAAACTTTGCCAGAAATACTATCTGAAAAGGGATATTTATCAGGGCTTGTTGCAACTTCATCAATAACGCATGCCACACCGGCGGCCTTTTATGCACATATTGATTCAAGGTATGAAACTATAGAGATTGCTAAACAACTATTATCTTCACCTATTAATATTGCTTTAGGCGGTGGACTAGAATTTTTTGATTTAAAAGAGGTTGATGAAACTCACGTCCTAATTAATAAAAAAAATTATTTAAAATTTGACTTTAAGAATAATAAAAAAATTTTAGGATTATTTGATGAAGACGGAATTGTAAGGTCTTCCAAAAATCCAACTCAACAAGAAATGACAAACTTTGCACTTAAGCAACTTGATATGGATCAGTCGGAATGCACTGGATTTTTTTTAATGACTGAAGGAAGTCAAATTGATTGGGCCGGACATGATAATGATGCTGAAAAAATGGTAACTGAATTTCAAGATTTTGATAACACCATTTCGGATTTGATTAATTTTGTGACAGAAGACGAAGAAACACTTTTAATAATAACTGCCGATCACGAAACTGGTGGATTACAAATTCTTAGACAGAATAATGATAGAGTTATTTTCCAATGGGGCACTGGTAGGCATACTGGAGCACCTGTCGGTGTTTATGCCTATGGACCAGGTGCAGAAAATTTTACTGGCTTGATGGATAATACTGATATTCATTATAAAATCTTAGACGTCCTCGACTATCAAAATCTTGAAGATAAAACTTGTGATTTATATCAATGAAATTTAATAAAGAATTTGCTAATCAAATAATTGATGACCTGATTAATTGCGTTGATGCAGCCTCAAAAGAGATCATGCAGATTTATAACAGTGATAATTTTGAGATGAGTGACAAAGCTGATGGATCGCCACTAACGTTAGCCGATAAGGCATCAAACCACATAATAACTGAAGGACTAAAGAAAATAACACCTGATATCACAGTCATTTCTGAGGAAACATTCGAAGATACAATTCTCAAAGCACTCCCAAATCTTTATTGGTTAGTTGATCCGCTTGACGGTACAAGGGAGTTTATAAATAAGAACGATGAATTCACAGTGAATATTGCATTAATTGAAGATAGAAAACCTGTTTTCGGTATTGTCGCAGCGCCAGTTTTTGAAAAGTGTTGGCATGGCTCAATTTTTGATAACTATCATTCTGACAAGAGTATTCCTGATGTTTTAAGAATTGTTATGAGTAAAAGTCATAAAAGTGATAACGATAAATCTTTTTTAAACTACTTAAACGAAAAGGGCGTTAATTATAAGATTATTGAAAAAGGCAGTTCACTGAAATTATGTGCTATTGCTGACAACGAAGCTGATATTTACCCAAGATTTGGCCCAACATCAGAATGGGACATAGCTGCGGCTCATTCAGTTTTAAGTGCTTACGGCGGATTTGTCTTGAAAGTAGACGATTTTTCAGATCTTAGTTATGCAAAGAAAGAATCAATTCTAAATCCATATTTTATTTGTATGCGAAATAATTCAATAAAAGATGCATTTTTGCCAATATTAGGAGATTTTTTAAAAAAATTGGTATAATTTTCTATTAATCATAATTAATTAGTATAATTAATTATAATTTTTATTTATAACATGGGCACACAATTACAACCATCTCAACTGAACAGTCCTGGAAAGGATATTGAGTCATATCTATCCTCTGTTCATGCAATTCCTATTCTTACTAAAGAGCAGGAACAAGAACTTGCGCTAAAACTTTATGAAGAAGATGACCTAGATGCTGCCAGACAACTTGTAATACATCATTTGAGATTTGTTGTTCATATTGCGAGATCTTACCAAGGTTACGGACTTCCACTTGGAGATATCATTCAAGAGGGTAATGTTGGACTTATGAAAGCTGTAGATAAATATGATCCTCATAGAGGAGTCAAGCTAGTATCTTTTGCAGTTCATTGGATTAAGGCAGAAATCCATGAGTATATTCTTAAAAATTGGAGACTTGTAAAAATTGCTACAACAAAAGCTCAGAGAAAGTTATTTTTTAATCTGAGAGGGAAAAAGAAAAGTTTAGAATGGTTGACTAAAGAGGAAGCTGAGAGCATTGCATCAGATTTAAATGTTGATGTTAAAGATGTGCTCCACATGGAAAACAGACTATCATCCAATGATTCATCTTTTGATGCACCGGTCCAAACAGGCAATGATGAAGAAGTAATGTCACCGTCACAATACCTAGAAGATAAAAGGTATGATCCAGAGGTAATTGTTGCAAACGAGCAAGCCGAACAAGTGAATAGAAGTGAATTAGTAGAAGCTTTAAAAATGCTTGATGATAGGAGTAAAGATATACTCCAACGAAGATATTTGTCAGATCAAAAGGCTACACTCCATGATCTTGCTGATGAATATGAAGTTTCAGCTGAAAGAATTAGACAGATAGAAAATACTGCTCTTAAAAAACTAAAATCTTTAATGGTTGATTTTGCATAAATCAATCGAGTAAATGCAGCTTAAGTATCTACCATCCTTTGTGAAAAGGAGGGGTCGCATCACTAAAAGACAATCAAAAGCTCTAGAGCAACTTGATAATTTTTTGGTAACTGATGTTGATGATATATCTGAAGCATTAAAAAATTATTCTTCTTGTCATCTTGAAATTGGTTTTGGAAACGCAAAACATTTGTGCAAAGAAGCTAAATTAAACAAAGATACTCTTTATATAGGCAGTGAAGTCTATTTATCAGGCATCGGCTCATTGTTAGCAAGCATTATCGAGGAGGGAATTCAAAATATTAGAATCTATGATCAAGACGCGTAGATTAATAAATGATGAATTTCTTTCTATTGTTAAGCGAACAATGAAAAATGATTCCGAGATATATATTTCTACAGATTGGGAGAATTATGCTGAAAGTATTTTTGATTCTTTTGATCGATCAGATTTTGTGATCAAAGAAAATCTAAAAAAGAAAAATGATTTCTCAAAGTTTGAAGAAAGAGGTATCAAAGAGGGAAGAAGAATCTACGAATTCAACTACATTAAAAAATAAGTTTGTTGAATTTGTTCATAAAACCCTTTACTGCAATAGCTCTGTGACTAATTTTATTTTTTATACTTGAATCAATCGATGCCATTGAGCAATCAAAATTATCAGGGTAGAAAATTTTATCGTAACCAAAACCACCATCTCCTGAACTTAATATAGAAACTTTTCCATAAATTCTTCCAAATGATATCAAAGGCATTGGATCATCATAAGCCTCTATACCAACAAGACAGCATACGTAATAAGCACTTAATTCTTTCACAGAAAGTTTATTTAATTCCTCAATAATTTTATCCCTATTATCCTTATCCGATGCTTTATTACCTGCGTATCTGGCAGAATATATGCCAGGTTGATTATTTAATTTTGGTACAACCAAGCCTGAATCATCTGCGATAGAATATAAACCTGTTTTAAAAGAACCATGTTTAGCTTTTATGAGCGCATTTTCCAAAAAAGATGTCCCGTCCTCTATAGCATCTTCAATATCATAATCTTTAAGAGAAACTACTTTATATTCAGCTAAGAGATTTTCAAATTCTTTGATCTTTCCGTTATTAGAGGTCGCAATTAGAATTTCTTTATTCTTTTTCAAGTAAATAAATTCCCTCAGTTGCAAAAAGATTTGGATATATTTTAGATAGAAGACCTTCTTTCTTATTCTGGTTGATAAAGATCTTATGTTTAATACTGATTGATTCGTCTTCACACAGTTTTTCAAAATCTTGGATAGTGCAAAGATGAATGTTTTCTGTTTCAAACCAGCTTGAAGGTAAATCAGGAGTTACTGGCATTCTGCCCATTGCAAGATTAAAACGACATCTCCAATATCCTAAATTTGGAAGCGTAACAACACATTGTTTTGAAAAACTAAGCATTTTACCAAGAGCATGATTAGGATTTCTAAGACACTGAATTGATCTTGCCATAATTGACATATCAAAGTTTGAGGATTCAAATTCATTTAGACCCATATCGATATCTTGCTTCATAACTGGGACACCTTTTTTTATACAACTTATAATTTTTATGTCATCAATTTCTATGCCATAACCCTGAACATCTTTCTCTTTAATTAAATCTTTAAGCAAGGTACCGTCACCACATCCAAAATCTATAACTTTGCTTTTATTTGGTACCCACTCTTTTATAATTGTTGATATTTTCATGATCATTTTGACTCAATAAATTCTTTCAAAGTTTTAACATATTTTTCATTTTTAAATAAAAAACTATCATGTCCATGTTCACCACTTAGAACAATGTATGAGGATTTTACGTTTTGATTAATAGCAGCAATTTGAATGTCTTTTCCTCTTTCAGGTGGATATAACCAATCTGTGTAAAAGCCGACAATAAGAAGTGATGCTTTTACATTTTGAAGATTAGTTTCGAGAGTATTCTTATCTTGAGCAATATCATACCCGTCCATTGCCTTAGTCATAAGGATGTAGCTATTGGCATCGAAATTCTCAGAAAATTTTTCACCCTTGTACTGCAAATAATTTTCAACCTCGAAATCAACTTTTTTGCTAACTTTTGAGTCTTCTTCTTGAAATCTTCTTCCAAATCTTAAATCCATATGTTTTTCTGATAGGTAAGTAATATGTCCAAGCATTCTTGCTGTTTTTATACCATCCTTTGGTTTAACTTGATTTATTGAGTAGTCACCGTCCATAAAGTTTGGATCTTTTCTTATCGCCTCTCTTGCTACCTCATTTAATGCAATGTTTTGTGAACTAGACTTTGCCGCTGCTGCAAGAATTCCTGCTTTATTAACTGAATCTGGAAATGTGATGGACCATTGTAAGGCTTGCATACCACCTAAGCTTCCACCAATAACTAAGTGCCACTTATTTATTCCTAATTTTTCACTTAACATTTTTTGAGAAATTACCCAATCTAAAACACTTACTTGTGGGAAATCTTTTCCATATATTTTTTCAGTCTTAGGATTTATGCTTGTTGGTCCAGAAGAACCAGAGCAGCCACCAAGATTATTACAGCAAACCACGAAATATTTATCTGTATCAATGGCTTTACCAGATCCAACCAGTTGATCCCACCACCCGATAGACCCATCCTCAGACTTTCCTGCTGCATGATGATTACCAGAAAAAGCATGACACAAAAGAACACCATTTGACTTTGATTTATTCAATTCACCATAGGTTTCAACAATTAATTCAAAACTTTCTAAATGATTTCCTGATTCCAGAGTAATGCCTTCTTCAAACTTTATGAGTTTTGTTTCTGTATTCATACCAAGTATCTTAAAAGATCATTCAGAAAGCCGCTTAGAAACTGAATTAAAATAAATATAAATAATGGAGAAAAATCTAAACCACCTGCCGAGGGAATATATTGACGTAACGGCATTAGGATTTTATCTGAAATTTCAATAACCAAATCGAGGAAATCATTAGAATTTTTTGGTTGTACCCAACTAAGAATTACGCCACCAATAATTGTAAACAAAACAATTCTTAGGATAATTTGCAGATTTTGAATAACTGCAACTAGAATTAAAACAGCACTGTTGTAGCTGTTTGAATAAAGTAAATATAATGATACAAACTTAATAAGAACAGCTAAAAAGAGAACATTTATCAGCTGATTTGAAATTAAGCTTATTTTTGAGATGGGTTTGTATGCCTTTACAAAGATCTTTACGATTGAGTTGTAGTAATCCACTTTCAGGGCACTAAAGATAAGCAAAAAGATGAACCCATAATTTAGTACACTTAAGAATAGTCCAAGTAATTGATAGCTACTAGAATTCATTTGAAATTTCTTTTGATCTATTTACGGCACTTTGCAAACCTTTTTTAAAAATTGTATCAAGCTTATTTGATTTAAAATATTCTAAACCAGCCTCAGTAGTTCCCTTTTTTGATGCTACCATTTTTATCAATTCATCTAAATTACTATTATTATTTATTGACGTGGCTACTCCTTGAATAAGAATTGTCATCATTTGTTTTACAATTTTCTTATCTCTATTACACATTTTCAAAAGTTCTTTTTCATATACTTTAAGGATATAAAAAAAATAAGCAGGACCACTTCCAATAAGGCCAGTAAATTGATTCATCTTTTGCTCTTTATCTAATTCGATAACAAATCCAACTTGGCTAAATAATTTTTTTACAAACTTGAAATCCCTATCACTAAACGATTTATTAAATAGTGCTGTAATGCCCTGACAAAATCTTGAAGAGGTATTTGGCATTGCTCTCATTAGAGTCGCTATATTATTTGATTTTAAGTATTTTTGAGTTTTTATTCCTGCAACTAAGCTAATTATCTTTGGCTTGTCTTGAAGTTGGATAATTTCATTGTAGGCCTCAAGCGCATCTTTTGGCTTAACCGCAAGCACAAAAACATCTATTTTGGATATATTCTTTTGCTCAGCTTTTTTTATTTTAAGTTTTTTGAGATTTTTTTGATTTGATAAGTTTCTATCAATATATTCAATATTATTTTTATTAAACCCTGAGCTTAATAGACCCATTATCAATGCCTGAGAAATATTCCCTGCACCATAAAAAAGAATTTTTTTCACGTTCTCTTCCCAAAAATTAATTCGCCTATTCTAACCATAGTTGAGCCATACACAATTGCTTCTTCAAAATCATTAGTAGTTCCCATTGATATCTCACTTGCATGAGGATATTTTTTTTGAAGTTTTTTACTTAAATCTATAATTTCTCTCATTTCTGTTTCTCTGTCAGAAGCATTTGCATTTATATCCGGTAAAGCCATAATTCCTCTAAGATTTATATTACTTGCAGACTCAACCAAATCAGCAAGATATAACATTTGATCTGGATTACAACCATTTTTTGTTTTTTCCTTAGATATATTGATTTGAATGAGCCCATTTATAGTTTTATTAAATGTATTACATGCTTCATTAAGTTTAACTATTATTTTTTCTCGATCGAGTGTGTGAATCCAAGACGCGCTATCAGCTATAAGTTTTACTTTATTTGATTGCAATGGCCCAATAAAATGCCAACTTATGATATCTGAATTTAGCAGTTTATTTTTTTCATTTAATTCTTGAGCATAGTTTTCACCAAAATTTTTTATTCCAATATCCATAGCATTTTGAATATTTTCAATACTTTTTCTTTTTGAAACTGCAATAAGTGAAACTTTATTTGCATTTATATTTGCCTGCTGACAGCTTGAATTGATGCTGTTTAGAACATTATTAATATTTTTTTTTATGTCTGTTTGCATAAAGTTCTCAATCTTGGATCAAATCCATTTTTAGTAATTTTTTCTCTAGCATTATTTGCAGCAGACCTATTTTCATATGGGCCAGAGATAACGCTATTTAGGGGCTTTCCAGGAAGCTGGGTGCTATACACAATATCAATATTGATATTTTGAATTTCTCCCATTAACATTTTTTCTGCTTCAAGAGCATATTTTTTATTACCGTAAGCACCAATCTGAACAAAGTATTCACAACTAAGCTCACCATCATCATTTGATTCAATTAAAACCGAATCTTCCAATAATGAAGATGGGAAATCAATTGTGACATTGTTATAAACATCTTCAGGATTTGTTGAGGCAACGTCTGTTTTGAAGAAATAAAATGAAGTTATTACAAGACATGATGAAATTACCAATAAAATGAAAATTGAGTTTTTGGATATGATATTCGAGGTCTGTCTTGTCGACCTAAAAGCAGATTTCTTTTTAGCTAAATTTCTTTTTTTTGGCTTTCGAGTTGCAAAATCTTTCATAAATTTACATTTTTTGCATTGGGGAAATGCCAATCAAGTTTAGACCATTTGCAATTACTTGCTTAACAGCTGAAAGAGAAGAGATTATAAGTTGTTGATTTTTTGGATCTTCAGTCAGTACATGATTATCATTGTAATAACTATGAAAAAGTTGAGCTAAGTCTTTTAAATAAAAGATTATAAGATGTGGCTGGAGAGTTTTTGCTGACTTTTCTACTACTTGAGGATATTTAGATATCTCATGAATTAATTTATCGCATTTGGTATAACTATTATCGAGATCAAATTTATTAGCATCTTTTGTCTTTTTGCTTTCATAGTATTTTTCTTCGAGAGAAAAGATTCTTGCATACGCATATTGAATATAATAAAAAATATTTTCTTTGCTATCAGACTTTGCTAAATCGATATCAAAGTCAAGATGTTGATCAGATTGTTTTGATAAATAAAAAAATCTAGCTGCATCTGAACCAATTTCTTTAATTAAATCGCCTAATGAATAAAAGTCACCTGATCTTGTTGACATTTTTACCTTAGCTCCATCTTTAAAAAGATTTGCAAATTGAACCAACCTCACATCAAGTTTGTCTTTATTTGATCCAAGTGCTTCGATCGATGCTTCTATTCTTTTAATATATCCATGATGATCGGCACCCCAAACATTAATCAGCTTGTCGAAGCCTCTATCGACTTTGTTTTTATGATATGCGACATCAGTTGCAAAATATGTTGCCTTTCCATTATCTCTAATTAGAACCCTATGCTTATCATCTCCACTTACTTCAGTATTTAGCCAAATTGCTCCATCTTTTTCATATGTTTTGCCACCTTCTTGGAGTTTATTTATTGACTTTGTAAGCTGTGACTTATCATCACTAAGACCTCCTAGCGAGGACTCTTTAAACCAAACATCAAAGTCAACATTAAAGTTTTTTAAATCTTGATTGATATCTTCTAATATATTTTTAAGCGAACAACTTTTTATAAGGTTCCATTCGCTAGGGTACTTTTGTTTTATTGTTTCAATCAAGCTATCAATTTCTTTTTCAGGATCAGTTGGTAGCCCTTTAAAAATAGACTCATCAATATTAAATTTAACTTTTTTATTTTCTTCAATATAGCTACCAATATCTTCAATATATTGACCTTTATATGCATTTGAAGGAAAAAATGAGCCTTCAAACTTTGCCATTTTCATAATCACACTTACAGTCAAAATATCAATTTGTCTTCCTGCATCATTTATGTAGTATTCTTTTTCTACCTTGGAGCCAGTTGCAGTTAATATTCTTGCTATAGCATCTCCGTAGGCAGCTCCTCTTCCATGACCAACATGAAGAGGTCCAGTTGGGTTTGCAGAGACAAATTCAATTTGTACTTTTTTTCCTTCTCCAATCAAAGACCTTCCATACTTTTCTCCAACTGAATTTATGTTTTTAATTGTTGATAAAAAATCTTCTCTTTTCAGTGTAATATTTATGAATCCTGGGCCTGCTGATTCAACTTTTTCAAAAACATTAAGACTATTTAATTTATCAACAAGTGTTGTAGAAAGTTCTTTTGGATTTAATTTTAAATTACTGGCCAAAACCATACATATATTGGAAGTGTAATGACCATTTTTTAGATCTTCAGTTATTGAAGAGGCATATCTATTTCTAATTTTGTTCAGCGAATCTTCATCAACACTCTCAATAGAATCAATGAAGCTGGCTATTTCGTTATTAATTAAATCAATCAAGTTTTAGCTCTCCCAACATAAGACATATCTCTAGTATCGACTTTAATAGCTTCATTTTCATTAATAAAGAGGGGTACTTGAATATGCACACCGGTTTCGAGAGTTGCAGTTTTAGTTGCTCCAGAGACGGTATCGCCTTTGACACCCGGTTCAGCGCTGGAAACTAGCAATTCAACTATAACAGGAGGAGTCACAACAATTGGTTGATCATTCCATAAAATAATTTCACATATCTCTTGTCCTACTAACCATTTTTTCGCATCATCCATTTGAGACGATTTAACCTCAATTTGCTCATATGTGTTGGTATCCATAAAATGCCAAGACTCATTATCATGATATAAAAACTCCATTTCTTTATGACTAATATCTGCCGCTTCAACACTCTCACCAGATTTGAATGTTTTATCGTTCGTATTGCCAGTAATTAAATTTTTATACTTAATCCTCATAACTGCTTGCCCTTTACCGGGCTTATGGAATTCATGTTCAACAATACTGCATGGCGCATTATCAATAATTAACTTTGTACCGTTTTTAAATTGATTAGTTGATATTTTCATAATAAATTTAATTTATATGTTATTTTAATAGCGAGGTATCAGATATGAAATCATTTTTAAATATTTTATTTGCAGCAATAGCGTTCTCTTTCACAATGACAATTGCTTATTTAGCGAAAAGTGACATAGTTATGCAAGCTGTTATGCTTGCATTTTTGATCCAATGGGTAGCGTATATTCCAGCATATATTTTCCAAACTGAAAAATTTTACGATCTAACGGGCTCATTATCATATTTGACCGTCATTTGGTTTGTTTTCATCTCGTCAAATAATTTAAGTGGACTAAATATACAGAATTTAATTGTTGTAACACTAATATCTATTTGGGCAATCAGGCTTGGTACTTTCTTGTTTGGAAGAATCCACAAAGATGGTGAGGATAAAAGATTCAGAACAATAAAAACATCAGCCTCTCAGTTTTTTATGACATGGACTTTACAAGGCATGTGGGTTTCTATTTGCACAATGTGCGCAATAACAGCTATATCAAGCTCTCAAGGAATTATTGCAAATGCTTTATTTTATCTTGGATTGGCATTTTTTATTGTAGGTTTTGCTATTGAGGTTGTTTCTGATCAGCAAAAATCTGCATTTAGAGCAGTACCTGAAAATAAAGAAAAATTTATTACTTCTGGTTTATGGTCAAAATCGCAACATCCTAACTATTTTGGAGAAATTTTGTTATGGTCAGCAATTGCTCTTCTATCTATCTCCTCTCTAAATGGAACACAATATTTAACCTTGATATCACCTATATTTACTTATGTTTTACTTGTTTACATTAGTGGAGTTCGGATGCTTGATGATATGGGTAACAAAAAATGGGGTCATTTAGAAGAATATAAAGAATACAAAAGAAATACACCAACTTTGTTTTTAAAGCTTTAAATTTAGAGATAAATTGCTATAACTATTATCTATAGATAAAATAATCAATAAATTAGTTTGAATTATTAGATTATTTCGTGTAATCGATTATTGTTTAAATTTTTCAAATAATTTTGTTTATTAGGCTAGGACTGTTAATATTAGCAGACTTTAGGGAGTACATAATGCTTATATTTATGAAGAAAATATCTTTACCAATACTCTTCGGCTTCAGTATTGTTTCATACTCAAATGAGTTAATTGAAATTAATATGGAAAGTGTTCTCGAAGTTGGTAGAGAAAATCAGGAACTATCTGCATCATCGCAAGATGCAATAGATCAAACAGAAAGACAAACAGATAAAATCGTTAATGAGTACAAAGTTGTATCTAAACAAGTTGAAGGATTAAAACTTTATAATGCTCAAAAAAGAATTCAGATTCAGGCTCAACTTGATCTGATGGATAAATTAGATGAACAGCTTGTTCAGGTAGTTGTTATGCAGAGACAAATACCACCTTTAGCTCAAAAAATGTTGGATACTCTTGAAACTTTTATTAAGTTAGATACTCCTTTTAGAATAGAAGAAAGAAGAGGCCGAGTTGATCTTGTAAGGTCGTCATTATCTAAGCCAAAAGTTACAGCTTCCGAGCAGGTACGACAGGTTCTAGAAGCTTACAATATTGAAGCAGAATACGGAAGAAAGATTGACACCTACGAAGATAAGTTAGCTGATGGAACTGTTGTAAACATTCTTGTAATTGGAAGAATTGGTATGTTCTATCAAACAAAAGATGAAAGATCTAGTGGACGTTGGAATAATGAAACAGGAACATGGGAAGAGCTCTCAAGTTCATATAGAAAGCCCATAAGAGACGGAATTAGAATGGCTAAAAAATTAGCACCAACAGATATGTTGCTGATGCCTGTTGTTAAAGGAGAGCTATAATGAAAAATTATTATCTATACATTCTATTTTTATTAGCTATATCTTTTAACACATCTCTGTTTGCTCAAGATTCTGAAGAAGATGCAGTTGAAGTATCTACTGTAGAGCAATTACTGATGCTCGTAAAAGAAGGTAAAACTAAAGAACAATCAGAAAATTCAGAGAGAGAAGCTAAATTTATGGCTGAGAAAAATAATCAAGCCGCTATATTAGCTGCAGAAAAAAGAGAGCTTGCGAGACAAGAAAGAATTGCAGACCAGTTAGAAGCTGAATATAAGAAAAATGAAGATATTCTGAGAGTCAAAGAGGAGGCTTATCAGAAAGAACTTGGATCTTTGGTGGAGCTTTTTGGACATTTACAAAGCTCAGCTGGAGAAGCTGCGGTTCAATTCTCAGGCTCCCTTACTAGTCCACAATACGGTATTGAGAGAGTTAAATTTCTGAATGAATTAACTGCGAAGATGTCAGAGACAACTGAGCTTCCCACAATCAGAGAAATTGAGGGTCTTTGGTTTGAACTTCAAAGAGAGATGGCTGCGAGTGGTCAGGTTGTGTCCTTTGAAACTTCAGTTATAGATGTAGATGGAGAAACTACCACATGTAATGTAACCAGAGTAGGTTTATTTAATGCTGTGTGTGATGGCAAATATCTAGAATATGTTTCTTCTGGGGAATATGCCTTTTTACCTAGACAGCCTGCAGGAAGATTCACTAAAACTGCTAAAAATATTGGCAGAGCCGAAGCTGGTGAAGAAGTTAGATTTGGTGTAGATCCTACTGGTCCTACTGGAGGAAGCCTTTTAGCAAATTTAATTCAAACACCTTCAATTGCAGAAAGAGCACAACAAGGCAGACAAGTTGGATATGCAATTATCACAGTCGGTTTGATTGGTATTGGTATAGCATTTTGGAAATTATGGAGCCTATTTGTTTTAGGTAAAGCTGTCAGATCTCAAGCTGGATCAAAAGTTCTTGATGTTAGAAATCCATTAGGAAGAGTTCTAAAAGTTGGTGAAGAGAACTTTAATAAGGATATCGATACACTCGAACTTAAGCTAGCAGAAGCTATTATGGCTGAAAGACCTTCTATAGAAAGAGGTATTGGAGCAGTTAGAATTATTTCAGTAGTTGCGCCGTTAGCAGGTCTTCTAGGAACTGTAACAGGTATGATTGTTACATTCCAAATGATTACTTTGTATGGCACAGGCGATCCAAAACTAATGGCAGGTGGTATATCTCAAGCTCTTGTTACAACAGTTCTTGGCTTACTAGTTGCAATTCCTACAACACTATTACATTCTTTCACTGCATCATCTGCAAAAGGAATTATTGGTGTTCTGGAAGAACAGAGTACTGGTATTTTAGCTGAACGTGCTGAAACGAAATAATAAGTAGTATGTTATTTGCCATAACAGAAGCATTTTCATCAATTAGAGATTTCATGGAAGCTGGTGGAAGTGTTCTTTGGTTAATTGCAATTTTAGTTTTCTTCATGTGGGCTATGATCTTTGAAAGAATATGGTATTTCTCACATGGACATGAATTCTATGTTAAGGATCTTGCTAGTGAGTGGAATAACCGTGCGGATAAGAAATCATGGCACGCTCTACAGATAAGAGAAAAAATGTTATCGCAGGCAAAGGCAGAAATTAATAAAAATCTCACCATTATCCAAACTTGTGTAGTTCTAGCTCCTTTGTTTGGTTTGTTGGGAACTGTTACTGGAATGATAGAAGTTTTTCAAGTCATGGCTTTCAATGGTGGCGGCGATGCAAGAGCGATGGCTGGAGGTGTATCAAAAGCAACTCTACCTACCATGGCAGGTATGGTTGTGGCCTTGTCTGGTGTTTTTGCTAGTATTTACCTAGGAAGCGCATCTGACAGACATACAAATGATTTAAGAGAATTGATAAAAAGAGAATTATAGGAGACAAATATGAGAAGAAATGCAATAAGCACTGCTGTTAAAGATGAAGAAAGCGAAATAAATTTAACACCTATGCTTGATGTTGTTTTCATCATGCTTATATTCTTTATCGTTACTGCAAATTTTATTAAAGAACCAGGATTAGAAATTAATAGACCTGATTCAGACACTGCTGAAACCCAAGAAAATGCTGCTATTTTAATTGCAATTGGTGCAAATGATGAGGTTTGGATGGATGGAAGAAGAATTGATGTTAGACAAGTAAAAGCTAATGTTGTGAAAATGCTTGCTGATAATCCACAAGGGTCTGTCGTAATACAAGCTGATGAAAAAGCTGTTGCTGACACTATTATCAAGGTTATGGATGGTGCTCGTGAGGCAGGAGTTAACGCTATATCATTGGCATCTGAGCCTAAATAGATAATGAATCAAGTTCTCGCTGCAATAAATTCTGTTACGAAGCCTATTCATGAAATATATGTAAAGGCATTCAATGCAAATAAGTATGCAGCAGGCATAGGCTTCTCGTCTGCGATCACATTAGCCTTATTTTTTGTAATGGTCATTTTAATTTCATTAGGCGATACTGGAATGAAAGAAGATACATCTGTAAAACTCGCAGATATTGTTATGCCTGATCGAGAGATAGATACTTTTATGACAGAAGTAGAAAAACCTGACAAGCCAGAAGAGCAACCAGAAGACATAGCTCAACCAGAGCTAGACTTAGCACCACTTACAGGAATTGATGTTTCGATTGCAAAACCAAAACCTAATTTTAAAGCTGGCGGATCCTTCTTTAGAGATGGTGAATATATCCCATTGTTTAAAGTTGTTCCAATATATCCAAGAAGAGCACAAGAGCGAGGAACCATGGGTTATGCATTAGTTGAATTCACCATAACTGATACAGGAAGCGTTGAAAATGCTCAAACCATTGAAGGATATTGTTCAAGCAAAAGACCTGATGATCCTGATGTGCAATTTAGACCATGCTCTATGTTTAATAGTGCTTCTGCAAGAGCTGCTTTAAAATTGAAATATAAGCCTAAAATTGTTGATGGCAGAGCAGTTCCAGTGGATGGCGTGTTGCATCGATTTACGTATATACTAGACGATAGTTAATTATGAAAAAGGGTTTGGTAAAATATATCTTTTCGCTTTTTGCAGTTTGTATGTCTAATGACATAACCGCACAACAAACAAAAGCTTCCGGTAATTCTGAAAACCTAAACCTAGCACCCACAAGAAAATACAAAAAAGCTAGAGCATTACAATCTAGCACTGCAAAAAAAATGGCAAAAGTTTATGAAGCTTTAGAAGAGGTTGATGAGAAAGGTGAGCCTGCTCCGGACATGGAAACTGTAATATCTATCCTAACTGAGCTAAAAAATAATAGAGACGAGCTTAAAAGTTATGATCGTTCGGTAATGTGGAACGCATGGGCTTATGTATATTTTAGTGATGGAGACTATTCAAAAGCTCTCTCTGCTTATTCAAACCTTATAAATGAGCCAGACGTTACTATTGGTCTTAGAGTTGGAGCATTACTTTCTATGGGCCAAATTCATTTAGTTCAAGAAAGATATAGTCAAGGTATTGCGTACATTCTTCAATGGATGAAAGAAGTTGAAACTGTTACCGCTCAATCATGGGCTTTGTTAGGACAGGCATACTTTGCAACTGAAGATTACAGGAAATCATTATCATCTATTGAGAAAGCTATCTCGCTTGCTGAAGAAGAGGGCTATAAACCGAGAGAGAATTGGTATGTGATAATGGCAGCAAACATTAATGAGTTAAAAAGTGAAATTGGTGAAAAAGAATCACTTCTGAGACAAATAGATATATATGAAATTCTCGTTAATCTTTATCCGAAAAAAACATACTTCATTCAATTAGGTGGATCATATGGTCAGCTAGGGAGAGAAAGAGACTATATGATTACTCTCAAAGCTGCTCATGCAAAAGACTTTTTAGACAAAGAATCTGAATATCTTGCATTGGCTCAGCTTCTTTTACTTAATAAAAATCCATATTGGGCAGCTGAGGTATTGGTATCTGGTCAAAACAAGATGGTTACAATTGTTGATGAAAAAACAAAAGAAGAAAAAATTGTACCAGTTGTTAAGGATACAGAAAAAAACTTAAAGCTTCTTGCTGACTCATGGAGAATGGCTCAAGAAGTTGATAAAGCTATTCCAATACTAGAAAAATCAGCAAAAATGTCCAAAGATGGAGAATCTTATGTTCTTCTTGGCAACCTTTATTTACAAGAAGATATGGTTAATAAAGCAGTTGACGCAATTAAGAAAGGACTTGAAAAAGGTAAAATCAAGAATTTGTCACAAGTATATTTAACTTTAGGTCAAGCTTATTTTGAATTACAGGAGTTTGATGAGGCAAAGAAAAATTTTAGGATAGCTGCAAGAGACAAGAAAAAAAGTGTTAAAACTCAAGCAAACAATTGGATTAAATATACTGAAAATGAAGAGATTCGTGTTAAAAATCTTGCCTTAAGAAGAGATTTTATCCAGAACTCAAGTTCAACTTAATTTTTTGTAAACACCTCAACAACAAAATCAAATTCGTTTTCATTATCTTTTAAATACTTCTCACTGCTAATTTTATTCCAGTTCAAAAGATCAATTTCAGGATAGAAAATATCGCCATCTATTTCACAATCGACTCTTGTAAGAACAAGCTTATTTACAATATCTAGAGTATCGTTAAAAAGAAAACCACCACCGATAATGACTATTTCATTTTTATCAAGAGTTTCACAATTTTCTTTTGCTTTATTAAGTGCAGAGTTTAAATCTGAGAAGACTTCAGCGCCCTCTATGCTTTGAATAGTTTTTGAAACTATAATATTCGTTCTATTTGGTAGAGGTCTTCCAATTGATTCGAATGTTTTTCTCCCCATAATTAAGATCTTATTTGTTGTATATTCTCTAAAATGTTTAAGATCGGTTTTTAAATTCCATGGCAAATCATTATCTTTACCAATAACTCTATTATTTGATAAAGCAACAACGTGAGAGATTATAGTTTTCATACTGCCATCTTTGCTTTTATTGGTGGATGATGATCATAATTTTCAAGGATAAAATCATCAACCTTGCAATTCTTGATATCTTCAAATGAATTTAGCTTTGGCATTCTTAAGGTTGGCAGAGGTTTTGGCTCTCTAGAAATTTGCTCTTTCACTTGCTCAATTGAGTTTAAATATATATGAGCATCTCCAAAAGAATGAATAAATCTTTTTGGTTTCAAGTTAAGTATTTCACCAAATATACATAGTAATAGGGCATAACTTGCAATGTTAAAGGGCACGCCCAGAAACATATCCGCACTTCTTTGATACATATGACAGCTTATTGAATTATTACTTATATAAAATTGAGACATTACATGACATGGAGGTAATGCCATTTTATCAATTTCACTAACATTCCAGGCTGATAAAATATGACGCCTGCTATCTGGATTTTCCTTTAAATTACGAAGAAGATCTTTAATCTGATCTTTTCCAGACCAATCCCGCCATTGAACACCGTAGACTGGTCCAAGTATTTTTTCAGTTTCAGAATTTGTGTATCCTAATTCTTTACCTTGATTATCAGCATTATCTGTCCAAATTGTAGAAAATTTTTCTAAATCTTTAAGCTCAGACCTATCTTTATTGAATCTAATTTCAGCCAAGCGCCTTTCGTCATCTGAGCCCTCTAAAAACCATAACAGCTCAGATACAACACCTTTCCATGCCAATGATTTAGTAGTAACTGCTGGGAAGCCATGTTCTAAATTAAACTCCAATTGATGACCAAATGAAGAAATAGTACCAGTGTTTGTTCTATCTTCTTTTTCATCACCATTCTCAATAATGTATTTAAGAAGGTCTAAATATGCTTTCATGCAGTTTTCCTTGAGTAAATAAACATAAAAATACCAATAACAATCATCGGTATGCATAAAATTTGACCCATGCTAAGTGAATCAAATGCAACATAACCGATATGAGCATCAGGTTGTCTATAATACTCAATTATAAATCTAATAAGTCCATAAAAAATTAAAAAACAAGAAGAAATTATTCCATTGATTTTTGTTAGTTTATTTACTGTCATCAAAATAACGAAAAGTAATATACCTTCGCCAAAACTTTCATATAGTTGAGAAGGATGCCTTAAAAGACCAAATGGGTCTGTAGGAAATATAAAACCCCATTCAGAATCTGTAGGCCTTCCATAAAGTTCACCATTTAGAAAATTTCCTATTCTCACCAGACCAAGTCCAATAGGCATTGACAAAGCAACTCCATCGATAAGTCTTAAAAATTCAATATTTTTTCTTTTAGAGAATACGAATAAACTTATAACAACACCCATTAAGCCCCCATGAAAACTAAGACCACCTTGCCATATATAAAATAGAGATAATGGATTATTTATTAGTTGATCTGTTCCATAAAAAAACATGTATCCAATTCTTCCGCCAAATACAGCTCCAAAAAATAGACCATATAAAAAGACCATATCATTTACTTCGTCTTTGTTTAGACCCAGTTCTTTGATTATTGTGTGTCTTGAAAGAAACATATAAATAAGAACAGCTGAAAGCAACCAAGTGACTGCGTAGTATTGAATCTTTAATGGACCAATTTCAACCAGAGAAGGATTATTAAAAAAATCAGAGAGTTCAAAAATCATATTACAAACATATATATAGAAACAACAAAAAACCATCCAGCCATCAACATTCTCAACACATCTTGAGATAAATAATGTGCTAGTTCAGCGCCATACCTTGCAGCAAATATACTTGTTATCGACACACCAAAAACTGCAGGCACATAGACATAACCAAGACTAAAATTTGGCATAAGAGGCGAGTCAATTCCAGCCAAAATATATCCCAGAGTTCCAAATATTGCTATTGGGACTCCGCACGCTGCCGATGTGCCAATTGAAGATGTTAGATTTAGTCCTGAGCCTTTAAAATAAGGTACTGAGAATGTCCCACCACCAATACCAAGAATTGATGACAAAAATCCTATTCCAGATCCAACAAATACAGATTTAGACTTAAATTTGAATATTTTTTGTATGATATTTTTATCAAATAATATATCCATGCCAACTAAAAGTATGAAAGTAGCGATTGATAACTTCAAAATTAGTCCATCAACTTGGACTGCGAACATTGCTCCAGCAAAAGCTCCAAAAACTATTCCAGTTGCAACAGGCTTAAAATGCAATAGATTAACAGAGCCTTTATTATTATGAGTAACAGCTGAAGAAATGCTTGTAAAAATTATACAACCTATAGATGTTCCTATTGCAAGCTGAACAATGATTTCACTATTAAATCCTAAGTTCATGAAAGTTCCAATTAGAACCGGCACCATAATTAGACCACCACCAATTCCAAACATTCCTGCAAGAAGGCCTGCAAGAATACCAAAAGTACAAAATATTAATATTTCTTCAAACATTACTAAACTCTTTGCAGAAAGAATATCTTAATTTATTCAATGCTTCTCTATAGACCTCTTCTTTAAATGACACAATGACACTTAAAGGGTACCAATAAGGTACCCAATTAAAGTCATCAAATTCATTATCAGGATCATGCTCAAAAGTAATGTTGACATCTTTTTTGAGTTTGAATAAAAACCATTTTTGTTTTTGACCTTTAAAATTATTATTTACAATTTTTCTTCTTCTGCTTTTTTTTGGAATTTCATATTTCAGCCAATCATCCAATGAGTGAATCAGCTTTACGTTTTTGTAATCAATACCAACTTCTTCAAAAAGTTCTCTCTTTGCAGCTTTTATCGGCACTTCATTAAAGTCAATTCCACCTTGAGGAAACTGCCAACTATTCATACCCTTTCTTTTACACAAAAGAAGTTTACCTTTGCTGTTAGCTATAATTAGACCCACGTTCAATCTGTAACCTTTTTCTTTCATAAACTAGATTTTATTTATAGCTTTATTAATTAAATATACAAAAATAAGAGACGTTATTACTAATATGAGACTTGGGCTTGAAGCCAGTACCCATTGTCCTTCGCTAGTAAAGTTATAAATTTTTGTTGAAAGAGTATCAAATCCCACTGGTCGCAATAATAATGTTGCGGGTTGTTCTTTGACACATTCTATAAAAACAATCAAAAGACCTAAATAAGTTGCAGATTGCATTTGTGGAAAGTAAAACATTTTCAAAGCTTTAATTGAGCCAACATTGTAAGTTGATAATGCTTTTTCAGAAGAATCGCTAATATTTGCAAGTGAGGCTGACAAATAATTATATGCAGGCGTCATAAATCTGAGCGACAAACAAAAAACTAATCCTAAAAGACCGAAGGAAGTAATAGAGATATTAAAAAAATATCCAAAGGAAACTAATAGACCAGCAGCTAAAACTGATCCTGGGATAGCATAACCAGAAGTAGCTAAATCTATAGTAAATCTCAATTTTTTTTCATCTCTATATGAAAGAGCAAGCGTAATACCAAAGAAAACTGTTAAAACTGAAGCTAGAACCCCCAAAGATTAGGTTATTTAATTGCAGATTCCATATTATTAACTGGATTAGCGGAATAATGAACACAATCATAAATAACAAGAAACATACTAAAGACGCAACATAACTATAAAAATTATTTAAATTAATTTTTACGAAAGTTTCAGATGTTTTTGAAGCAAGGTTACTAGTTCCAAAATATTTAGTAATGCCAATAATGACTAGAACAAAAAGTAATAAAAATCCTGCCAATCTTGCAGCCGAAAAGTAGCTCTGATATCCAAACCATGCATTATAGATCCCAACTGTAAATGTTTCTATTCTTAGTGTTGAAACACCTCCAAAGTCAGCAATAGTCTCAAATATTATAAGTGCCATTCCTGCAATTATGGCAGGCATCATTGATGGAATAATCACTTTAAATATCGAAGTAATATTATTATTCCCAAGTGTTTTTGATGCTTTAAATAAATTTATCCCAGTAGATAGTAGTTGGACTTTTAATAATAGAAATATGTAAGGAAATAAAGCCATTGACATTATTATTGAGGCACCAAAAAGATTTTTAATTGATGGCAATATGATATTAAGGTCTCTCAAGAAAGATGCAACAGGACTTGAGTATTCAAATATACCTACAAATATAAAAGCATATACATATGCTGGAAATGCTATTGAAAGNAGATACATATTTCCAAATTTTTAAAGTTAGCATTATTTTTCTTCATCCAAACTTTCTGCGCCTTTCTCAAGTTTATTCCCAAGAACATTAATTCTTGTTTGAAGACTATGAACATCTTTTATAGCACCATCTAATCTTTTTATTACTGAGTTTGTGTTTGCATCAAAATTAGAAAATTCTTTCTGGATTCCTCTTACTACTGAGGCAACCTTACTGGCAGTTTCATTTAGTTTTAGGTAGTGATGTCCAGTCCTGACCATGTCTAAAAAAGCTGCAAGTGTGTTGGGTCCCATGATGAGAGTTTTAAAGTCAGTAAAACTATCTTCTCTGAGATTTTCAATTTGATTTATCAGATCAATGAGCTTCTCAGATGGGATGTACAGAACAACATAATTAGATGTTTTGTTTGTTAATAAGTATTTAGCTGAGATATCTTTTGCATCATTCAATACCTCAGTTTTTAAATTTCCAAGTATTTTTTTTCTTTCTGTTCCTGTTGATGCATTTTGATAATTTTGATACTGGCCAGCATAAAATTTTGAGTCTATAGGAACAATAATTCCTTCAGCTGAGGTAACTGCGCAGTCTACAAGATCTCGTGAGTCTGGATTTATTTGATGCTGAAATTCATAGCTATCACTTGGCATAATGTCTCTTACAATAGACTCTAGATTCCATTCACCCAATCTTCCTGTAGTTACGTTGCCTCCAAGGAATCTATTTAATTCATTCAATGGTGTTGTTACAGAAGCTAAATCTAATTCAATCTTATTTATATCATTTGAAACCTCACTTAATTTGGTTTCTAGATTTTTATTGCCACCAGAATCAGAAATATCTTTTTGTCTAATGCTCAATAGAAGATAAATCAAGATGCCTAATATTAGAACTAAAGATATAAATATTAAGTAATTGATCATGATGTTAGTATAAAATGTCATTAATATTATGCATCAG